>ENA-UOJD01000350-UOJD01000350.1-human-gut-metagenome-genome-assembly--contig:-P48-NODE-350-length-70458-cov-40.728236_pt1 | contig 70458 bp, 49 predicted proteins | sample MGYA00242342_ERZ723889 | MGnify/ENA metagenome assembly ERZ723889 | reverse complement strand
CAGCCGGATCTCGCAACGCAGTGTGCAAAGCCGCACGGCCTTCGCTCGCGTTGACGATCTGGCCCTCTCTCATGGCGGCATTGGCACCCAAAACACCCTTTTCACAGGCGATTTCCAAAAGCGAATTGAAGTCATCTTCCGTCATGCGCTGCCGCCCGATGTCAAGCGTCAATCCACAGGCGGAGTAAACGAACTGACTACATCTAGTGCGGTAGCAACTAGGCTCTTTGCATGAATTTTTGACAATCATAGATTCTTAACGCCTCTTCCCTAAGTGCGATTTTTTCCTTTTCGCTAGCACATTAAAGCGGAATATCGCTTCTCAACGATGCAATGAGCAGCAGAACAACGCTCATACCTTATCTACTTACAGTCAAGGTTTCAACCCCAAAAACCCGCTACTAGCCAGCTTATTGCAAGTACTCAGACAAACGAATCGAATCCGGCAGCCAAAGGTTGCCGGAAATCGCCTTGAGAGTGTGAGATATTTACAGGCAGGATAAATCCTGCGTTTACCCCTCCCAGCGGGCGCAATTGCTCCTTACCCCGAAACCGCGGCACGACAAGTCGGGGACGCTCAGGCCGTTCTATATTCGAATGGAAAAAAGGGCTTCAAAGGCCTGCCGGTCGTGTAAATGCTCCGGCAGTGTCAGGTGCAATTTTTTGCGCATCTCTCTTACTGCCGCTGTCACGCAAATCACATCGCGACGGAAGGTTCGCACCGTCTTCTGTGTTGCTTTTCGGTTTGCCTTGCGCACACCGAAGTACTGCAGACGCCGAGCGATCTTAAGCAGCATCTGGCAGTACGCAGCCAATATCATGCGATAGCAGTTGGCATGAAACTTTGTCGCACTGGCTCTGTCACCAAAGCACTGCGTTTTGAATTCGCCGACCCACTGCTCCATGCGGCCTCGTCCGCAATACACCTTCTCATACATGTCCGAAATGGTGATCAGTGACAATTCCCCGGCATAACCTTCTTTTGCTGAGTCTTTGGTGCAAGCAATGCTGGTTTGAATCAAACGCAAGTCCAGCTGACAGGTGCGGCGATCAAAGCGCTTTCGCGCGATCACACGTCTGGGCTGATTCCAGCTTTTGGCGTTCCAATCCGTTGCTCCAATGATTTGCGCGGCAGTTCCGGCAGTCGTGTAGCGCTTGGCTTGCTTGCGCTTTGCGTATTTGAGCCCCTTGCTGTAGATGGCTTGTTGGGCAGCCTTGATCGGTGGGAAACCCATGATGTAATGGGCGCCCAGCTTCTGACAGGTCTCGATCAAGGCGTTGGAATTGAAGCCGGAATCCGCTCTCAGAACAATGATGTAGTCGGGAAATGCTTTCTGGATCCGCTTGAGCAGCCTGGGCAAGTAGTGTTCAAGCACCTTGCGGGCATCGCTGGTGCCTGCCGCGCCATACACAGCAATGGGGTAGCCATGCAGATAGCACAAAACCGGAGCCAGGCAACAGCATTGATAATGGCCGTTGTAAGACTTCTTTTCTTGGTTGCCGTAAAGCTTGATGTATGTCGAATCCACATCCAAGAACAAACAACGGTACTTCTTGCGTCGAATACGCGGCAGCAGCCCCAGTCGCCTGTCAGCATCAATGAAGGCGCTCAACAGAGTTTCGTTGAGAGCATTGATCGAAGGGCGATCGAAACCATTTTAGAAACGGCACAGGGTGGCACTGCTGGCCATATTGGCGATACCAAGTGCACTGGTAAAGCCTGGATCATGAAAAAGTTCGTCGTGGTCGTTGAGGTCTTCATATCCCGCTGCCAAAGCCAGAAGACGTTGCTCAAACATCAATTCAGGGGAATACAGCGTATTGCGTTTGGAGGGAACGGCATCGGACAGAACTTCCTTGGCGGCCTTAAAGAGGTTAAGACTGCGAGCGATATGAGCGATGGGAAGAAGGCCGGCAAGTGCAGTCGCGTGAAATTTTTTGCTGGAAAACGTGACGGAGCGGCCAGAAGCGTCGGAGCATGTGGTAATCTGCATGGCGGAAGAGCTGGGTGTTGGGGTTTTGTGTGGTAACTGAACCTTACCAAAACCCGCTTCTTCCACCCTTAAATCCGCCTTTTGTTGCGGATTTTTTTGCGTCTACCGCCAGCAGTTTTATGAACTTGCAAAATTCAGGCTAGTCCTAGCCTGATATGAACTCACAACATCACTAAGTTTTTGCTGGAATTGATGCACACGATTTTTGGAGTTCGTGTATCGTAAAAAAGTCCAAGAAAATCTCCGCACCTTCAGAAAGAAAGAAGCCCGCGCCTCCATGACTATTTTTAAAAAATCGATCTCAGGTTCACGTTGTCGAAACAGTTTGTGTAATCGAGCAATTTTATCCATTGCAGAAATTTCTTCTGCAGGTGTGTTGTGACACACCATCAATTAAAGGGTTGCTACTGATTTTAAAGTGGCGAGCAACCGACAGTTGCAATTCACCGTTTTGGACTCGTGCAACAGTAGCGCGTTTGAGTCCCTCAGAAAAGTGTTCGTACATTTTTGATACTCTTTTTGTTTCTGATTTTAAAAGTGAGAATCAGAATTCGGCTTCTGCAACCTTAGTTCAGAATAAACGGCATTCTCTCTGCGTTCTATCTAATCCACACACTCTTGTCAGATCTAGCAAAGTAGTTACTACCTTCAACAAGGCCACTGTAGTTTTAATTGTTAGCCACAATAAACTATAGATGATTCAATAATCATTGATGACGTTAATGAATCATTGTGGCGAAACTGAGGCACATCAAATTTTCGTTTTCTTCGTAGGAAGACGATTTAATTATCTGCATATTTTTAATTGGTGGAAAATGCGCTTTCAATCAAATTTAGAATTCGATGCATGGTTGGATGATATAATTTCATATGCCGTCTTCTCCATAATTCCTCAAATCTCATTCGATGTTGCCTTCCTTGTAAGTTGAAAACGCTGGTATCTTCTTTTGTTGTAAGAGAATTAAGTCTATATAAACCAATAGATAGGGGCTTTCTAATCATTGAAATGCTTTTTTTTCCATGTTTCTCTTTAATTCTATTGAAAAATTCAAGATCTGAGCCTACATAATATGTAGACCAGTCACCTAAGTCTTCAATTAATGAACGACGAATCATTAAACTTGATAAATTCAAACGCAAAACAGGCAATCCACGGTGTAATGAGAGAATTCCACTCTCGGAAAATCTTATCCAATAAGATATGGATCCTTTTAAATAAGGGTGATCAAGCAATTCTGAAACTTGAATTAATATTTTGTCAGGATGTGCTATATCATCAGAATCATGCACTGTAATAAATTCACCGCGGCTTGACTTGACACCTATATTTCTAGCGTTATAAGCGCCTTGGTTGCTTTTTAAGTTTATTAAACTTAATCTATCATCACGTTTTGCAATCTGTTCAACAATACTTTTCGTTTTATCAACCGACCCATCGTTGACAACAATTATCTCAATATTTCGATACGATTGATTCAATAATGATCTCAGTGTCGTCTCAATTGTTTTTTGAGCATTATATGCTGGAACAATAATAGAGATTAAATGTGAGGATGCGGGCCTTTCCTGACAATCTGTATAATTTAATTGCCATGGGGATACAGAAACAAAGTCCCTAAGCTCAAAGCTTTTAAAGTAATTTTTAAGCCCGGCCCAATTGTCTTTAATTAACAGTCTATCTCTCTCATTACAATTGTTTATTAAGTAGTCAAACGAGATTAGTGACTTTAATTCCTTAAAATATTTTTTATCTTTTGATCTAATCTTCCCCCACTTTTGAGATAACAGCTGCAAATCATTTATTTCTAAAAAGCCAGCCTTATATCCAGCATAAGTGGACTTAATGTTAGAAAATTTTTTATGGCATGCGATTGAGTAACTATAGTACAATCCGAGTTTAAAGTATATATTACAAAGTATTCTTTGCTTGATAGACATCACCGAATCTTCCGATAATTAAGATTATAATTCCGTGCAATTGTTTTTTTGAGCACGCTCGCACTAAAAGACTTCTGACGCATGCTCTTGATGACCAAATTGTATAGTAAGCATCACTTCTATCAAATATATTTCAGCCATTCTTGGTTTCTTAATCGTCGTTTACAGATATATTTTGAAAAAAATCTGCCAAATATAACTGTAGGACTTGTGTTTACTGTAATATCATGTTTTGTCATTCAGACGGAAAACATTTGTTTTGATTTAGATAGTTTTTATTATTGCATGCAAACAGCCCAAGACGTATTTTACTTTTTTTTTCGATAAAGCAAGCCCTAAATTTGAGGAAGAATAAGGCCCCTTGTACCCAGGTAATCCTAGTGAGTTTTGATGGATATGAGGAGCCTCAGGTTGTCACAGCCAGCAACGAAGTCAAGGATCAACTCCAGAACATCGTTAATAGGCGTAAAAGTGACCAGTGTCTTGTAGATCGAGTCAAGAACATATTGAAATGTCTCGAAGGCACACCTCTAGAGGATATTGCCAAGCCAGTTGGCGTGTCCAAAGTTACCGTCAGTAAATGGAAAAGCCGCTTTTTGAGCGAAGGAGAGAGAGAGATTGAACTGTCCCCACTTTGCGAGACAGATTTTTGATCAATCGGGCGTTCAAGCCTGTCGAACTACCGCTTCCCTATATTGCTTAGGAGAACGGTAGTTCAATTTGGCTTGGATGCGTTCCTCATTGTAGGAATTGCAATATTCAAGAATTTCCCGTTTGGCCTCGTCAGCCGTCAGAAGGTTCTTGTGATAACGGTTGTTCGGATGGTAAAGCCACTCCGTTTTCAAGGTACCGTTTCACCCCTCCATCACTGCGTTATCCCAACAATTGCCTTTGCGGGAATAGCTTTGTTTGACAAGAAGATCTTCGGCAGCCCTGCGAAAAGCGCAATGGGTATAAAGCGTCCCTTGATCGCTATGCAAGACAACAGCTCCCGTAACAACCCTGGAGAGTTCCTGTAGCGTCTTCATGCCTAGTGTCAAGTCCTGGCGCGTACTCATCTCACAAACCACAATTTCCCGCGTGCACAGATCCATGACGGGGGAGACGTACAGCCAACCTTCCTTGACAGGGATATAGGTCACATCCGTAACAAAGGCGCTACGAGACTTGGGTTGCTCAAATTGGCGATCCAACGTGTTATCCAGGACGGTTCCGTCCGGTAATCGTCCTTTTTTCACGCATACCTTGTAGTTGTTGGCGCGTCGAATCACGGCCGAGTACCCATACTCTCGCATGAGCCGTGCAACCTGATTGTGACCAGGTTTACGCTTATGACCGTCTGTACGCAATGCAGCCGTCATTCGTCGGACACCGTATCGTCCTTGGTGGTTCTCTTGGAGAATTCTGATTCGATCCAGGAGTTTCTGATCTTCCTGCACTCGTTTGCCAGGGTTTCCAACACGACGATAAAAGGAGCTCCGGCTGGTATGGGTGAGTCGGCAAGATCGGGCAACGGGTACCCCGCGGCGATGTGCTGTCTCAATTGCATCGTCAATGATGAAATCTTTTTTTTTGAGCCTTCAGTACCACCAAGGTGCTTGTTCATCGATTCCAGCAAGCTCTCCAATACAATGCGTTGCTCTTCGAGCATGCGTTCGGCTGACTTTAACGTCTTGGATTTCTTGACGGGCACAGGAATTTTGGCGCAGGAGGAGGTCTTCATGGCAAGCTTCGTCGACGCAGACGGCCGTCCACGGGGTAACAACGGTACTCCCCACTTTGCCATATTTTGGACATAGCGGTAAACGTCAGAACGTGAAATGTTGCAGACGCGTGCGGCCTGGGCGTAATTGCGGCAAATCTCGTACTCTCGGACAGCACGTAGGGCAAGCTCAGGAGTCACTAACGCGCGATACGTGGGATCAAGCCAAGTCAGATCGCCAAGGTCAAAGCGATATTGGCATTGCTGCACCCAACTTTTAGTGAGACGGAGCTGGGTGGCGATGCTTTGAGCACGTGCGCCCTGCCGAAGCAACAACAAAACTTGGTGGCGGATTTCCGCAGAAATTTTCTTGCTCATAAAAATGTCCCCAGAAAGTGTCTCGCTTTCTGGGGACAGTTCATTTCGGGGGTTAATTTAAAGGACGCTTGACATATTTCGCAGGTATTTGATCTTGCTCAAGTCCCCGGGAAGGGTATGGGAAGCTCACGATGATTTCATCGTGCAAACCCTCAAAGCCATTATCAAAAACAGCTGTGGCGGACATATTCCCGGCGTTTTGGCTTGTTATCACTATTTACGGGAACAAGGGCTGAGCATTGATCTGAAACGCTTGAGCCGGCTCATGCGTGAACACGGGTTGTTTCACCGTTTCCACCGCAAATATATTCAAACCACAGATAGTGAACATGACCTGGTCAGGTCTCCCAATCTGCTGCAGCGACATTTTGATGACTTTGGCATCAATGAGGCTTGGTGCGGTGACATTACTTACATCCTAACAAACGAGGGCTGGCTTTACTTAGCCAGTGTTATCGATTTGGGAACGCGACGATTGGTGGTCTATAGCTTTGGGGCACGCATGGACAAACGGCTTGTTATGGATGCTTTGTCGAAGGCTTTTCGGCATGAACGGCCCCGCGCCGGCTGTTTGTTCCACAGTGACCAAGGCTCACAGTACTGTAGCCAAGCCTTTCAGCAACAGCTACACAATTATCAGATGATTAACTCTATGAGTCGCCGAGGGCAATGCTGGGACAATGCTCCGGCCGAATCTTTTTGGGCAACACTGAAAAGAGAAACCTTGCCAGCCAATGGCTGTTTTGAATCCCGAGCAGAGGCGCAAAGACAAGTTCGGAACTGGTTGCTCTATTACAAGGGACTTAGGCCGCACTCGAAACTACAGATGAAATCACCCAATGAGTACTATGCTCAGCTTTTCACGGCTTCCTAGCTCGTTTTTTCGGTGGGATTCAAAATTCCGGTTTCAGCACCCAGTTCCACTTCGAGCTCTCTATCGAGAGAAATAAAACTACTCCTAGACAAACCTTAAAAATCCGCTTTTTAAGCTGTCAAAAATGTCGATACCGGTTCAACCTTCCTTTTAGGAAGCATTTTTAATCGCACTAAACAGTAGCTTGCCGATCTCCGACGGATCTCTTGTTGTTTGGATACCGCAGTCGTTCAAAACACGGATCTTCTCTTCGGCCGTTCCGCGACCCGCGTCAATGATGGCGCCGGCGTGGCCCATGCGTTTTCCGGCCGGCGCCGTTACGCCCGCGATAAAGCCGACCACGGGTTTGGTCATGTTGTCTCTGGCCCACTGCGCCGCAATTTCTTCATCGCTGCCGCCGATTTCGCCGATCATGACCACGGCGTCCGTCTCCGGATCGTCGTTAAAGAGTTTGAGCACATCAATGTGCTTGAGGCCGTTGACGGGATCGCCGCCGATGCCTACGGCCGTCGACTGCCCTAGGCCGAGATCGGTAAGCTGCGCTACCGCTTCATAGGTGAGCGTTCCTGAGCGACTTACCACGCCGATGCGCCCCTTGCGGCAAATGTGCCCCGGCATAATGCCGATTTTCATTTCCTCGGGAGTGATCAGGCCCGGGCAATTGGGTCCCAGCAGAAGCGTCTTGCTACCGAGTTCGCGCATACGGCTTTTAACACGCAGCATATCCAAGACCGGAATGCCTTCCGTAATGCAGACAACCAGATCAAGCTGCGCTTCCACGGCTTCCAAAATCGCAGCCGCAGCTCCGGCGGGCGGCACATAGATGACAGACGCATTGGCTCCCGTAGCGTTCTTGGCTTCGGCCACTGTCCCGAAAATCGGGATACCGTCCATGTCGGTGCCCGCTTTGCGGGGATTGACACCGGCCACAAAGTTGTCGGCGTTTGCATATGCACGGCAAGCCCGCGTGTGATAGGCCCCCGTCTTGCCGGTCATGCCTTGCGTGATCACGCGCGTGGTGCTGTTCACAAGAATGCTCATTTCGCACCTCCTTGCGCAGCCTCAACAGCCTTGTGTGCCGCCTGCGCCATATTGTCCGCCGTGATGATCGACAAACCGCTCTCAGCAAGAATCTTGCGTCCGATCTCTTCGTTGGTCCCGTTCATGCGAATCACCAACGGAATCGTCAACTTGGCTCGGCGGCATGCTTCCACGATGCCTTCGGCAATCGTGTCGCAACGCATGATGCCGCCGAAAATATTGACAAGCACCGTGCTCACCTTGGGATTGGAAAGCATGATCTCAAAAGCCGCTGTCACCTTCTCAACCGTGGCGCTACCGCCAACATCAAGAAAATTAGCCGGTTCGCCACCGTAAAGCTTGATGGCGTCCATCGTAGCCATTGCGAGCCCCGCTCCGTTAACCATGCAAGCGATGTTGCCATCGAGCGCGATATAACTCAGGGAGCTTGCCTTTGCACGCATCTCCAAGGGATCCTCCTCACTTGCATCGCGCAGCGCTTCAAATTCTGGATGACGCCAAAGAGCGTTGTCGTCAAACGTCATCTTGGCATCAAGTGCTAATAGCGAACCGTCGGAGAGCAGCGCAAACGGATTGACTTCCACAAGGGACGCATCGTTGTCTACAAAGACGCGATAGAGTTTTTGAAAGAAATCCGCCGCTTTCTCAACCGTCGAACCGGTAAACCCGAGCACCTTCGAGAGCGACCTCGTCGCCTCGTCGGTCAAACCAATGCCCGGATCCACGGACAGTTTCAAAAGCGTTTCGGGTTTGGTCTTGGCAACCTCTTCAATATCCATCCCGCCGCTACTGCTTGCCATCAGACAAATCGTCTGCGAAACGCGATCCACGAGCACTGCGGCATAGAACTCTGCGGCAATGTCCGCTGCCGCCTCAATGTACAGACGCTCGACGCGCTTCCCCTTAGACCCCGTCTGCGGGGTCACCAACACTTTCCCGAGAATGTCAGACGCGGCAACTCGCACTTCATCCAAGGAACGAGCGAGTTTGACGCCACCCGCCTTGCCGCGTCCACCCGCATGAATCTGAGCCTTGACGGCCCAACAGCTGCCGCCGATTTGCTCGGCAGCCTCCACCGCCTCATCGACGGAAAAGGCCGGGCGCCCCGCAGCGACAGGAATGCCTGCCGCCGCAAAAAGCGCCTTAGCTTGGTATTCGTGAATTTTCATGAAAAAAACCTCATACAGAATAGATACGGCATCATAATATTAATTTTTAGCTAAATATTTCTCTGTAGTGAATCTGCGTTGAAAGCTTCAAGTCTCGTATTCAAATCTTGGATTTGAGATTTCTGTTTATAGTCATCCGCCACAATCCAGCCTAGAGACTTGCAGACTGCTTTTATAGTTTTTGTAGGAGCATTATCATCAATTAAGTCATAAATTACTTTACAAACATGCATCCCTGGCTGTATGGTATGAGGTGATTCTCCCGATATAGTTACCATATGAACAATTAACTTTCCTTCGTTAAATATATCGATTCGATTCGAGCTTGGATTATAGTCATGACCAAAACTATGGTAAAGACACTTCATTTGGAGATTATCAATGGAGGATGCAACATTAGAATAAATATAAATATTTGATTGGGAATTTTTAATGACATTGCTTGTTATTAAATCTATCCGATTTGAAACATCGGGGTCTCGTATATCAATTGAAAGTTTATTCTGGAAACTATTTACAAGTTCCTTGCGGGTTGGTATAGATAGGACTGGGCATAAAGCCAAACACGTAGAACTTGGTAGCAGAGAGCTTAAACGTATAGCTGCAAAACCTCCGTTTGAAGAGGAAATAATACAAACATTTTCATTTTTTATTGAGTACAAATTTTGAATACGCTTTATAAGATCAAATATTCGTTTTGTATAATCATCGCGCTTTGTTCCGAAAAAATATGTTGGAGACCACTTAATCTCATGTCTACAGGGATCATCAATATAAACACATATTCCTTTAAAAATATTTGCCCAATATACTCTGTGAAAAACAACATCTTCTCGATAGATTCCAACAGCTGAAAGAAAAATAAAGATCTTGTCAGTCCCGGTTTTGTGTATAAAGGAATTAATTGTTATTGTTTTGTCGTGGCTCTTATGCTCAATGTCAAGCTTCCCTGCATGTGAGCTATCAAGGTCTTCAAATTTAATGGTCTGAGCTTTATCATTGAGCAGACGTTTGACTTCTTCTAATGTCATTTTTTCTACTTCGAAGTGCAAATTAAATGATCAAAACTAGCTAATTAGCTTCATAATGTATCTTTTTTCTATTCAGTAAGAGTGCATTAAAGTACATCTCAATGTAACCTCTAAAGGAAAAGGTATCTGACCAAGCCAGCTTGTTGATATAGAATTTACTTTCTAGATTAGGGTTTATATTTAGTGCTCGAAACACTGCTGGATATACAGGTTGCGACTGAAATGGCAACGATTCATCAGTCTCAGGAGATTTTACGTTGAGATCTTGAATGTCTAAGTATTTGAGAATTTTTTGTGCCAACGATTTAATCAAACTTATTTTTGGATGGTTGAACGAGTGAAAAATAACCTCTGTAAAAACTCGCCTCTCTAATTCGTCAATCATTTTAATATCGACATCTTTTTCTCTATCCTTGAATATTTCGAGTTGTTCTTTCATATATTCAATAACAAATTCCCTATCCAATAGAAACGGATCCATTATCTTGCTATATATACTGTCTCTATCGAAACCTTGTTCAAAAAAGTATTCAATAATAGTATCATGATATGTAAATAGCGCTTTATCTCCAACTTTCAATGGCTGAGAATCTGTCTCAAATAACTTCGCTTGTGGAAAATATCCCATAAACGTAAGGTTAGGAATTAACACAAGGGTTGAATTATTGTTTTTTATCTGCTTAATATGTTCTGTAGATAATGTTTCAGTAAATTTGTTTGTTTGCTTAATCGGTTGTGTAATAATTAAGTCTGCCAACTTTAGAATTTCTTCAATTGCAGGAATATCTGCGGCTGTAGCCGTGCAAATTCGCGGAATGTCAATAATCTGATATAACCTTTGAAAGGTCTGATTTGATGATAATAACGTCGTTAAATGTATTGTTTGACAATTCCCATTAATAATGCATATTTTTTTGCCTTGGGATCTAAAATAATTGAAAATTTTTTCAATTTCATTTAAATTAAATGTTTCAATAAGGTTGTTGAAGTTTGTGACACAATTTCCTTGCTCTAACTCTGACGTTATATACTGTAGCGGTATATTAATTTTCTGCTGCCTTATTTCATTGATTTCTTTTTGTAGATCCGAGCCTTGTTTAAAGGAAATAATTTTTAGATTATGATTATTTTTTAATCTGCTTAGTGCCTCTTCGTAGTGTATATTTTCTATCTTTATATTAATATTAGAAAATACATTAGGATCTCCAATCGTCGATATTACTTCATACTTGTCTAAATTTTTAATCAAAAATCTAACAGGATTTAAATTTTTCCCTAATGAAAGAATTACTTCCGCTTTCTTATATCTGCGATTTGAAGCTACTTTTATCACATTCATTTTTGCTAGATGAAAAATCATTAATCAGAAAACATTTTTTCATAGTTGTATGTTGATTTGGAGTCCCAATTTATTCCTTCTTTTATAACTTTTCCAGGCACGCCAGCTATAATCACATTCTCTGGAAAAGATTTATTTCCAACAAAGCTACATGCTCCAACAACTGAATTTGAAGCTATCTCAGCATCCTTTGCAACTATTACTCTTTCTCCTATCCAAACATGATCGCCAATATGAATTCCAAACTTTGGTTTGTTTATGGTTTTTCTTGGATTTTCCAAAGTGTAGATTGCATGTGCATCGGATGTTCTGAATTCAATGTCATTGGCAGCCATAAAATCATCGCCGATGATAACTTCTAGGTTGGGTTCTCTTTCAATAAAAAATTTGATAGTTCCTATATCACATCTATCTCCAATAAATAGTGTGGCATTTCTATTGCTTAAATCAGCATATAAGCTAAACCTAATTCTCGACTCTTTCCCGATATGGAAATAGGCTCGTTCTCCCATTCGAATACCCATCTTACGAATTTTCACATTTTGATGTAATTTAAGAATTGCGTTTTTTCCTAAAAATTCAACCTGGAGATTAGGAATCTTATCTACCGACCATTCTTTTCCCGAATCATCATAAATTAGAATTTTATTTCCAGATTGGAACTCATCTAGTTTAGGACGGATCGTTTCGGACAACGGAACTCTATTAAATACGAAATTCATTTCACTTTCCAATTTTAACTTTTTGAAATTTCTCAAATGTATCAGGCAAAGCGATCTTGTCTTATTTTTTCTATCAATTGATTTGTATTGTATTTTTTCTCAGCCAAGAACTCTACTATTTTTGTCAGAGCAACATCATTACCAGTTTTATACACATTTTCTTTCCAAAGTGCTGTCTCCTGGCTGCCTTCTATGATTTGGGGTAAAACAAAGTCTGTTGCTAAAACTGTCTTATATCCCATAATTACAGCATTTATTTTTAACCATAAATCGTCTGCATTAATACAGTATTTAACTATTGCATCCTTATTCAAAGCTTCTTTACCGATAGACTTAGGCGGATAAAGAACTCCACCAACACCTGTTGGCAAAAGCTGAAAACTCGGTGTGTCTATCAAAGCTTTATATTCCATTGGCCAACTTGTATATTTTCGGAATTGCTTATTCCTGTTAAATTGAATAAGATTCACTCGATTTGCTGATATACAATCAGGATGCTTCAGATACGATTTCGCAAGAATTTTCAGCATTTGCGGATCATAGATCGCATCATCATCTACTATTACTAACGGATATTCTGGGTACTTTTGCACTGCATAGAAGTACTTCTTATGCGGTCTCAAGTCTTCGTCAACCCATTCAATATTAAACCTATTATTCTGAAGTGCTAATAATTCACTCGGTATTGTCGCATTTTCTTTTCTAAATTGTTCTTTAGAAAGCCACAGAATTATTCTGAATTTTTCATAATCCTGATTAATTAATGATTCAATAGTTTCTTTTGCTGTTTTTATTCGAGCCGGATAAGATGTTAGTGATACTAGTAACTCTGGATAATTTATCTTTATATTTCGTTCTTGTATCTCATGCGCAGGGGTATAGATTGCATTTGAGAATGCCTCTCTTATATCGTTTGTATGCTTTTCTATACTTGCGTTCTTCTCATAGTTGGCTCTTGACTGTTTCCCCATCGCTTGGAAGTTAGATCGATTATTGATCATGTATTCCATTGCATCTTTCAACGACTCTACATCTCCAGTTTTCACAATAACGCCGTTGCCATTTTCAACTATATATTTTGCACCTACATTTTCTGTCACAATTAAAGGCTTTGATAGCATCGATCCTTCGAGTGCTACCAATGAACACGATTCATCTCTTGAAGCAACAACTATTACATCCATTTGAGAAAGGATTTTAATTTTGTCTTTCTCCCCTTGAATTAATCCTAAATAATGCACATTTTCTTCATCTTTCATTTCCGTAAAAAGATATGAACAGAAAGATGTTCCACTATTAACAAAGCCTCCGGCAAAGTAAAGTTCGGCTTGAGATTTGATATTTTGAGGAAGCAACTTATACGCCTTGAGTAGTACATCGTATCCTTTTCTATATTCAATTGTCCCGAACTGAACAAATTTGACTTTCTCCGAGTTCCGATGTTTATACGGCAAGGCCAAATCAATTTCATCCTCGACACAATTTCTCAGAATTGATATTTTTCTTGAAGTATATTTTCTAATCGCATTTGCTGCGTATTCACTTACGCAATATATGTCATCGACTTTTCTAAGGGTTTCTAATCTTTCTTTTTTTGTTCGACAAAAATCAGGTATATTCGTTGCCTCTCTTATAAACCATATAAGTGGTTTGTTTAAACTTTTAACTAACCTTACATAGTCATCTGTAACAATCGTATTGCAATAAACTAATTTTGATTTTTTTATAACATCTGTATACAAACTGCTGGTAGCTTTTTTTATGTCGACAACTTCAACATTAATTGAATTCTCTTTAAATTCTTTTACAAAAGGTCCATCTTTGGCAGTCCAAACTACTACGTTATATCCCAAATTTCGTGCAATTTTTGCTGTTCGCAATAGCGATCTTGGCGCTCCTGCATAAATCATTTCTGGAGAAATAAATAATATAGTTTCCCTTGCAGGATCCAATTTGCTTTCAATTGCGTTTTCTCTATCTTCAGGAAATAATGTTGCAAATTTCTTTAATCCATTTCTTCCAGCGTACGGTGCTGTACATGCATCATACAAAAAATCTTTATAAATATCTTTTACAAACTCTCGTTTCTCAATTATTTGTTTAAGTGGAATAAATGCTGAATATGGAGATATTCCTACATCGATTTTCAAATCCGACTCATATTGTTTGTATATTTCGCAAAATTCACTTATTCCGGCTTGAATTTGCTCAATTTGATATTTATTTGGCGGAAGATTTCGATCCCGCTCAAATCGAATGCCATTTCCTTTTTTTTCGTATCGAACTAATGATGCCCTTGTAGATGTAAACATATACTCTAAAGGCATATGTAGCAAATCGTTTTCTTCAACACTTTTTCTATCGGGCATCATGAACCGTTCTAGATCGGAATTATTTGCAGGGCTGCAAATATAGCTGTAAATTCGCCGACTTAGAATATCGTTACATATCTCTTTTTTATTGCTTGTGCACATTAATGTACCAACAATATAAATATCCTGTTTGATATGTTTTTTTTAAGAAATATTCAAGTGCAGTGATGCAGGTTCCACTCCATCCAATATCGACAACCAGTATGCGATTCCATTTACCGACTATTCCTCGATAATAGTCCTTTGCTGCTTCTAAATACGGTTTGTTAAATTCTTGTATTTTGTCAATGTTTGCAAGAAAAAATTCTTCAAATATCTTTTTATTGATTGACGAGCAGAATTGATACTCTTCAATATCATATTTATCAAGCTCTGAATTTAAATATCCGTATCCTGTGTCGGATAATATGTCGTGAATTGTTTTGTTTTTATTTTCATTCCAATATCTAAATATGAATCTATTTAAAATGTCTGAGGCATATTTCTCTGGGCAAAGATTCATTACTGCATATCTAGATATGTCAATGTAGTGCGAACTTTTCTTTTTGTATAATGAATTGTAAACTTTGTTGATAATATCGCAATCTCTCGCACAAAAAAGAATTTTGTCAATTCTCTCTTTATTCGATATTTCATTAATAAATTTGCAGTAACCTGTTGTTAAAATTCCTCCAACTCTGAATCCATGCGTATAAAACTTATCCTTAATCCAAAGACCACTATTTAAATTGTTATTGATAACAGCTCGGTAAATGCTGCCCCCTAAATTATTTAGATATGGCTCTCGTATCTTTATTCTTACATCAGGGAACCACTCTCCTTTAACTCCCACCTCTTCAGTCTGCAATTTGTCACTTGTCAAAGAGTCTCCAATGTGGATAATTCGCTTATTTTTAAAATATTTTTTTAATTCTTTCTGGAGACTTCCATCCGATTTGCATTTTAAGTACTCATTTGAAATAAATATTTTTTCAAACTTGGTATACCCATTCTTTTTTAGCATCTCCACAATTACATCCTTAGGGAGATACATGTCGCTAGTAAAAACTATTTTTTTATTATCTTCTAATAGCTTTTTATATAAACTAAAAATGACTGGATGAGCTAATGTGCTTTCAATTTCAGTTGATATTTCAATCTGTTTCTCCTTCTCTCCAAATCCATACAGTCTCATCTGTTCATATATTTCATTTAATGTAATTTCACGTGTGTTGCTATCCGCAAATTTATTCTCTCTCGCTTTTACCTCACATTTTTTTCTTGCAGAGGAAAATTCCGATGATCTAATTTTTACTCCTACTACATCGAAAATATCTACTGGATATTCAACCTTTCTCAGAAGCGCCGTGTCGAATATATCAAAAGATATTACGTCAAAGTTGTTGCACTTTTGATAAAGTTGTTCAACTGTTTCACGAGTTGTGAGATACTCTTTAATATAGCGAGAATAATTAAATGAGCCTGATTTTCTATACGATTTTACAGTTTCACTGTTTTTTTGGGAAAGAAGCCCGAAATTTGAATTCGAGGCTTGGTCTACTTTATAATTTCGGTATTCTTTAATTAAGGCATAAGGCAGTGATAAATAGTTTAATATTTTTTTATTTTTAGTCTTCTGAACTATAACAGACCCCAATCTGTAGGATAATTGTTGCTTTACCGATTTTCTGGCATTTTTTACCAATTCTTTGTTTTCAGAATTAGCATCAATTAACATTTCACCAAGTTCTCTTTTCTCGGACTCTAAATGTTCGATTCGAGACTTATACTGCTCTAATTCTTTTTTCAGGGATTCAATATTGTTTGTCATAGTTAAAGATCCACAGCAACTTTAGTTGCGACAGCAATTTGATAAATAATCTGCATCAAGTCTTTAGCTAAGAGCATTCCTTTGGTATCGACTTTCGGCAGTACCAGAATTCGATCTCCGGGGTTTATTCCCAAACGTTCCGCCATTCCGACTTCTCCGTTTTGCTTTGCCACCAGAATGTTTTTGTCGTCTGCTCGGGACGAAACTCCACCTGCTGCAGCCAGGTAGTCGTCTAACGACATACCCTCTTCAAAGGCCACAGCTTTGGGCATCACCACTTCACCGGTGATCTGCACCACATTGGATTTCTGCGGAATAACAATTTCGTCTCCATCCTCAAGCCAGATGTCGCTGACTTCCTTTCCTCTGGAAACGACGATCACACCGTCAGGCTCAAGTTGTCCTGCGCGTTTGACAAAGTCTTGGATCAGGCGCGCCTCGTCTACGCGCAGTTGCGCTTCTTCCGGTGTGGACGAAGTTGCAGTCAGTGCCGTTTGTTCCAATCGACGCAAGGAGTCCTGGATCACCGCTTTTTGATCTCGCGCTACACTCTTGCGGCGCAAATAGATGGAATCTGTTGCCGCCAGTTCGGGTTCAACCTCAATTCGGCGTAACAGATCACGCAACTTCACCGTTTTATGAATGGGGTAGCGCGATGCTCCGGTAATGGCACCTGTGACAGTTGCCATGATGGTTTGTCCGGGCATATCGGCAACGAATTCAACAATGTCGCCGTCGGCCAGTGTGAAGTTCTTGAATTCGTCGAGAGAGAAATAGCGGTTAAAGGGTGCCTTATTACGTGTACCGCTTACGCTTACGTGCGAGACGTTTTTCAAAGGGGACGACAATTCGATAAGTCGCGCACCTTTAGATGCTTGCTTATCTTTCGCAGCATTGCCTTGTGCCAGTTCGTAGACCGCCTCCTCTCGCAACAAACCGTAGGCCGAAACGCTTATGCCTTTTTCTTTGACAAGAATGACGTCTCCGTCCTTCAAACGCAGCGCGTTGACATTTCCTGCCAATGCAAATTGATAAAGGTCCAAATCGGCAATGACCTTCTTGTTGCGGATGATTTCGATTCGACGATAGCTGCCGCGTTCCGGATCAATGCCTCCGGCGCGATCCAAGAACGACAACACGGAATCGAGAGAACCACCGGCGTACCGACCCGGGTGATTGACAAAACCGGTCACATAGACAGCGACGGGCTGAGCACTTTGCAGGTTCACATAGGCCTGTACGTTATCGGTATAGACGCGAGAGATAGCCGATCGAACGGTGGAGAGCAGGCTCGAATTTTTGATTCCGGCTACGTGTACCGGTCCCACTTCCGGGATAAAGAGATTGCCCTGTTGATCAACTATCAGAACATCGTCGTATGAACGCGCTCCCCAAATACGAACAACGACGCGATCGCCCGGTGCCAACACATAGTCACCGCTTGCCGCATCACTGAAGGTGGAAGCAAATCGCCCTTCAAACAGTTTGGATGCAAACGGTTTCAAAGCAATTGATGTCGAATTGCTGTAGGCACCTTGCGCCCAGGCAGGAGGTGCTACCGTGACATTGTTGGTGTCGGTCGGAATCACCAGAGGTGTCCCGGCTACCGGCATGACCGTACCGTTGGGGCCCATAACCGTACCGGCCGGCATATTGGCTGGATTGACTGCCATACCCGTACTGGCGGGAGTGGGGTTGGTACTTGTTCCGAGCGATCGGGAGCCAGAATTATTCGCGTAGGAGGATGATCCGGTGCTGCCGAACACGGCAGCCGTTAACACGTCGGCTGCCGATGCTGCAGGACTAGCAGCAGGTAGAGTGACCGCCAGTGCCGCCAGCACGATCCCTTGCTTGGTGAAATGCATATTTCAGCAAGTCAATTCCAAGCAAAGGAGACGGGGAGAGGGAAATGAACGCTAACGATTAGAAGTTCAATGAGGGGAGAAGGGGAACCTGAGCAATATTGTTAATTCGCATCATTTCGTCGCGGCGATCGTAGATTTGGGTGGTACGGATGTCGCTGTGTCCCTTCACGAGGCGCAGTGAATTAATGTCGACTCCGTTGGAGAGCAGCAACGAGGCGAAGGTTCTTCTCAGATCATGCGTTGAGATAGTCCGTCCAATCAGTACGGAAGATCGCTTCTTAACCATCAGGCACAAGCCTTCAGGACTTAATGGCCGGGTACGTTCCAGGTGTGCCCCTTTGCGTGCTTTGACGAAGCAATGAGAACACCCGCCATCGCCGCGGGCCGCAAGCCATTTTTTTAAATAAAAGACGACATTTGCGTTAAGACCGATGTAGCGGAGTTTGTTGCCTTTACCGAGTACCTGAATGAGATGTCTGTCAAGATCAATGTTAGAAATCTGCAGTCCAGCGATCTCGCTTCGACGCAACCCGCAGCCAAGACCAACAGCGATGATGGCGGCATCCCTGATGTCTTTTGGTGAGCCTCCGTCGATGCACCCCTGAAGCAACTGACGTATATCGTCGGATGACAGACAGGGTGAGCCATGTTGTGAATTGCCGCGAAAATTGGGAATTCGCTCAATTGCAAAATATTGTTCCAAGGGCATCAGCCGCTGAAAACAAGCCTCTTCGCAGAGACTTTTAATCACACTCAGCGTGAAGTTTTGACTGGCTGCTTTTCTGTTAGTGAGTTCAGGTCGGGCAAGCAGTGCGCCTATGGTTGCTCGTGTGAATGTAGGCCAGTCAATATCGTTCACGCTGGCAATTTGAAAAAGTTGAGCCAGACGATTGAGTTCATAGCCGATGCGTCTTCTGGATTGAGGAGAGGGGTAGCGATTTAAACAGGCTTCTTGGATATTCATTTGGACTTACTCCTTACGAGAGGGAAGGAGTCAACAGGATGCATCCGGTAGCAGTGTTTAAAAGGCTAAGTTCATGAAGATTTCACAAAAAGCGTACGTAATACCCTGCAAAAGTGTTGTTTTTATACATCATCTTTTACGAAGATCTCGGCTGTAGTGTTCCGGGTAATGCAAAAACGATGTGAAAATATCAAATAAAATCAGTGTGTTACTGGGTTTCTTTAGTGAAAATGCCTATGTAATGTTGTTCAATCATAGTATGGAGACAAGTTTTTCTTTCCTTTAAGATGCTCGCATCGGTCTTCACCAAAAGTGCGGCAGCCGAGCTGTTTTTGCCTCTTGAGCTGAAGTTCCGAAGGATTGTTACGTTCGAACAACAATCGATTTTTGTTTAATTTTTAGGTGTCTTTCCTAGGAAGCAAATCATGAAAAAGACATTGGTTGCTTTGGCGGCTATGACCGCCATGTGTGGCGCTTCGGCCACCTCTGTGACGCTGTACGGTATTGTCGATACCGGTTTGGCTTACAACTCCATTGACTGGGATGGCTATCAGGGCCTTGAGGGCGATGGCGGTGACAGCTTCGGTATGCAGTCTGGCCAGCGTTCTGGTTCCCGTTTTGGCATGAAGGGTGTTGAAGACCTCGGCAACGGCCTGAAGGTTGGCTTTGTGCTTGAAAACGGCTTTAGCTCTGACACGGGTGCTGATAAGGGTGCCTTCTTCGATCGTGAATCGAGCCTTTACATTGAAGGTAACTTCGGTAAGTTCGGTATGGGCCGTTTGAGCACGTTTGCAAACGACGCTGGCTCGACCGGTATCGGCGGCTACTTCTCGTCCTTTGGTACGGGCTGGGGTGACGTCGGTGTTCAGAGCTACATGCAAGCCTATCGTCCCACGCGCATGGACAACGTGGTCTACTACAAGACGCCAAACTTTGCCGGTGCAGAAGTGTGGGTGATGTACGGCATGGGTGACGAACAGAAAAATACTGTTGAAAACGAATCCTCCCGTGATCGTTACTACGCCGCTGCTGTGACCTACAACAACGGTGGCTTGAGCCTCTTTGGCGCTGTTGATGTGCTGAACAAGGCAAGCTTTGGTCCGAACGATCAGGTGCGCCGCGGTGACGACCAGATCACGATCACGGCTGCTGTGAACTATGACTGCGGTTACGCTAAGAGCTACCTCGGTGTGCATTGGTTCGACAATGCCAAGGCTGTCGGTAGCAGCGACGCGACGGATAACAACTGGGCTCGTCTGGGTAATAACTTGATCGACGATGGTTATCGCTATGGTGATGCTACCGGTTGGTCCGTGATGGCCGGTGTGGATGTCCCTGTTGGCGGCGGCATGATCAAGACCTCGGTCGGTTACTTGGATGCTTCTTCTGACGCCTACAACGTCAATGAGCATCGTGAAAAGGACAAGGACTTCAGCCGCTTCATGGCCGCTGCCGGCTATGAATACTACCTGTCCAAGCGCACCACGCTGTACGCAGGTGCCGGCTACATCCAGGACAGCGTTGCCAACAGCGATCCGCGTTGGGTGCAGGTCAACTGCGGTCTGACGCACAAGTTTTAATCGCTTGCGGTTAGTTTCAGGAGTGCCCTAAGAAGATTGTGACCTCCTTGTTTCTGGGCGCTCCTGACTTGGGTTTCCGAAAATTGTGCTGTTTTATAACTGCACCTGTTTTCGGAAACCTTTTGTTTATGTCGTTTCATTTTCATTGACAGGGTACGGCATAAACAAAAGGTTGCGGCTTTCTCGCTTTTTGTCGTGATTTGTCAAAATCCGAGAGCTGAGAGAAAATTTGCCTTTCGCAAAGCCTATTGTTATTCGTCATTGAAAAGAGAGAAAAAAGTGAGCGTTGTGCGTCCGAGCGCTGTGGCCGTTGTTGGTATTGGATGTCGCTTCCCCGGGGGCATTGATTCACTCAAAGCGCTTGAGGTGCTACTGGAGCGTAAAGAAGACGCATTAGGGCAACTGCCGTTTGAGCGTTTTGACGTTGAACGGTATTTCTCAAGTGAACAATCCACGCCGGGAACGTTTTACGCTCCGCGCTGCGGCACCGTTGGCGATATTCGTCTTTTCGATGCCCGCTTTTGGGGAATGTCTGCCAAGGAGGCGGAAAATCTTGACCCCCAGCAGCGCATGGTCTTGGAGATGACATGGGAAGCCTTTGAAGACGCGGGTATCCCTCCCTCCAAGATGGCCCATAGTGACACAGCCGTATTCATTGGGGCAGCGAGCGCCGACATGGCGATTTTGCACAGCGATGACGCTGCTGTGCAGGGCCCCTACACAATGACGGGCACGCAACTTTCCATTATCTCCAACCGCATCAGCTATTGCTTTAATTTGCATGGGCCCAGTATGACGGTGGATACGGCCTGCTCATCCAGCCTTGTGGCGATCAGTCAGGCTGTCGAATGCATTCGATCCGGGCGAGCTAAGGCGGCTGTCGCCGGCGGCGTCAATGTTCTTTTGTCTCCCATGGGGTTCGTGGGCTTTTCTAAAGCACACATGTTGTCTCCTACCGGGGCTTGTCGAGTGTTCGACGAAAAGGCTGACGGATATGCTCGCAGCGAAGGCGGTGCTGTCGTCCTTCTCAAGGATCTTGAAGAAGCACAAAAAGACGGTGATGCGATTTATGCCGTGATTCGCGCCGCAGCGGTGAATTCCGACGGTCGCACGACCGGTATTGCATTGCCCAGTGGCGAAGCTCAAGCGCAACTGCTCAAAGACGTTTACGAAGGAGCCGAGACCGGGCTCGACAAATCTCGCATCGCCTACGTTGAAGCCCACGGAACAGGTACGGCTGTGGGGGACCCTGTGGAAACGGGGGCTATTGGCCGCGTGTTGGGACATCGCGAAGCGTCGCAAGAGCCGCTTGTTATCGGTTCCGTGAAAGGCAATCTGGGACATCTGGAAACCGGCTCGGGCATGGCCGGTCTGGCAAAGGCACTGCTCACGCTTCAAAACCGTCGGATTTATCCCAATTTGCACTTTGAAACGCCGAATCCCGCCATTGATTTCAAGGCTTTGGGATTGCGTATAGCTACCCAAATCGAACCGTTGCCGAAAGTCAATGGGTTGCCGCTGGTGGGCATCAACTCCTTTGGCTTTGGCGGTACCAACGCGCACGTGGTCCTTGAAGGCTGCGCTGAGACTGATCAAACACAAGAGCAGCCGACTTTTGCAAAGCAAGACACTTGCTTGCCTTTGTTGCTCTCGGCCAAGAGTAAGGAATCCGTTCTCAAGCTGGCGGCAAGTTGGAAAGATTTTTTGACGCAGGAATTGGACGGCTTCAATGACGAGAAGGCTCGTCTGGCTCGGTTTAACCGATTGGCCGCAGCCGTTCTTCAGCAGCGCGATTTGCTTTCGCATCGTGTGGTGGTGCAGGGCAAAAGTGTTGACGGTGTGATTCGAGCGCTCGAAGCCGTGTCTCAGGAAAAGAGCACAGAACCGTCTGACGCGATCGTGGTGCAAGACCGCGACGCCGTGGCCGCAGACAAGGCCAAAACCGCTTTCGTCTTTTCCGGTAACGGTAGCCAATGGGCGGGCATGGGTACGGTTCTTTACCGTGACAATACCGTGTTCAGAACGGCTGTTGACGAAGCTGATGTCTATTTTGAGCCGCTGGCGGGCTTTGAGTTGAGTTCTATCCTGACGACACCTACGGACGATAAGTCTGTTTGGTCGCTGGATCGTACGGAAATTGCACAGCCTTTGCTTTTTGCCTGTCAGCTTGGTTTACTTGCTTGTTTGCGCTCGATCGGCATCGATGCACAAGCCTATTGCGGGCACAGCGTAGGGGAGGTGGCTGCAGCTTATGCGGCCGGACGACTGACGCTTGCCAATGCTGTCAAGATCATTTATCAGCGCTCTCGTTTACAAGGCAAAACACGAGGCGCCGGGGTGATGGCGGCCGTCCATCTCAAAGAGGGACTTGACGATCTGTTGAAGATTCACGGCGAGATTGCCGTTGCCGGCATCAATGCGCCCGAAAGCCTCACGGTGAGTGGTCCTCAGACGGCCATGAGCGCTTTTATTACCGCCGTTAAAGTCAAAGGCGGTGCTGCCAAACAGCTGGCGTTGGACTATGCCTTCCACAGTCCGGCAATGGAAACTATCCACGCGGACATTCTCCATGATTTGGCTGACATCGTTTCCGAACCGCAAGAGAACTCGAATCGTTGCTTCTACTCTACGGTAACAGGAGACGCTTTAGCCGACAATACGCCGCTTGATGCTTCCTACTGGTGGAAAAACGTTCGCAATGCGGTGATGTTCGAATCGGTCGTCAAGGCTATGTTGCGTGACGGCGTACGTCGTTTCGTGGAAGTTGGACCGCACGCGATTCTCGTAGGGTATTTGCGCAATACGGCTCGCGCACAAAGCATTGACGTGCAGATTTGCGCGCTGGAGCGCCGTGGCGACGAATCCGCTGATCATTTGATGAGTCAGATGTTCAAGGCCGTGGCGGGAGGCGTTTCCATGTGTCCTTCCTGGCCGGTGGTGCCTCGTGAACGAAATTTGCCTCATTACCCATGGAATCGAACGCTTGCATGGAATAAACCCACGTCTGAGACGGCTGCGCTCTTTGCTCCGCAACAAGTACCGACTCTGCTGGGGTATCCGGTTGCAAAGGACAGGAACACATGGGTAAATCGCGTCGATACGGTTCGTTTGGATTGGCTTGCCGGTCATCGCATTGACGATACTGTTCTTTTCCCTGCCGCCGGTTTCCTTGAAGCGGCGGTGAGCGCCGGTCAGTTGGCGTTGAAGGATGTGCTGAGCGAAGCACAGGCCAAGGGCAAGAAAGAAGTTGCCGAACTGGTTAATTTCTCGATTCTTCGCGGTCTGCCGCTTGCCGGGAAGGAATCGCACACGATGCGCACGCGCGTCACCGACGACGGCGTGCTCACGATCGAATCGCATCGAGAGGGCGCCAATGAGCCTTTCGGCCTTTTGGTGCGCTCCCGTGTGCGTGCGGCCGACACGACCGGACTGGACGCTTATAAGCTTGATTTGACGATCACGTATAACGACAGTGCCAAAGTCAATGCAGATGCTTTCTATCAGCACTTGCGGTCGGCAGGACTTAACTATGCCGACGCTTTCCTGTCGGTGGCCGAGCTCTGGTTTGATAAGACGAAACAGTGCTCCGGGGCAGTTTGCTCTGTTCTGGCTCGCTTGTCGTGCCCGAGTACGCTATACGCCAACGCGGCGTTGGGAATCGAAGCCAAATTGAACACGGTGCCGCCGCTGGTTGATGCCGCGATGCAAAGCGTGTTTGCCGCTGTGGGCAGTTTGCTTTCGGATAAGCCCGAGAATGTTCAGATTACGCAGGCCTATCTGCCGGTTTTCTTCGGTCGCGTGCTGATGCTTGCCGACAAGATTCCGGCATGGTCGAAGGCCGTTATCAAACGTGTTTCCGCGATGACGCTCACGGTGGATATCGAGCTTTTCGATGAGAACGGTCAGTGCGTGGGTCTACTGCAAGATCTACGGTTGCGCCGTGCTCCCAAAGCGGCGCGACTGCAGCCAGCTGCCTACACAGAAGTGTGGGCGGCTCTATGCTTGTCGTTGCCTCGATTTGAAGAGTTGCCCGTGGTGACGGCTCCTCAGGGAGACAGTACTCTTCGTGGTTGGGATTGGCAGGATGCTTCGCAATTGGCAACGGTTCTTATCGGTGCCTATGCTTATCAAGCTGTTGGTCGTAAGGGTGAATGGCTGCCGGCGGAACTTCTTTTTAGCGGCAGCGGCTTTACGGTCAACGAAGCAGCAGCGCGCTGGTTAGCGCAAGTGATGGCCCAGAGCGGCTATGCAGTGACGCAAACCGAAACCGGGGAGACGCTCTACAACGCTGTTGGCTCGCCCGATTACACCGCAGAAATCCTGTTTCAGACGCTGATGGCAACGTATCCGGCCTACTGGTCGCTCTGGATGCGTATGCAACGCGTGGGCAAAAACTTGGCCGCGCTTTTGTCGGACGACACAACGCTTGAGAAGGTTCGTGGCGAACTGCCCGCCATGCTCAACGATCTGGGAGCAGCAACGCCGACGGTTCTTTTGGCGCAAAAAGAGCTGATTGGTGCGCTGCAAACGCTTGTGGATCGTATAGAGACGTACGCGCCGATGACGTTGCAGGTCAAGGGCTTGATTCGTGCCGACAACTTTGAGCGTGCCGAGAGCATTATCGCAGCTACGTGCGATCGCGTACATTGGACGGTCGTTGCCGACGGCGGCAAGCTTGCGCGAGCCAAGGCACTTTTCGAAGCTCGTTACCACGTCGAAGTGCTTGATATCGTTCAGGCGCCTTTGCATCAGTTTGCCGTTGCGGTTGTGCCCGAAGGCTGCGGTCGCGACAAGGCGGCATCGCTTCTGGTGCAAAAGTTAGCTTCTACTTTGATACCCAACGGCTTTTTGCTCTCTCTGGAGGAGGCTCCCAATGCCATTTCGAATTTCCTCGAAGGCTTGGACGCACAATGGTGGGGAGAGGATGCGCGGGAGCGTCCGGTTTCTCGTCTGATTGATAAGGATTCTTGGGGCACGATTTATGCGGACGCGCACTTGCGCAATCTGACGGAGCATCTGTCGACGCTGTCGGATCGTGCCGTTTGTGAGCCTTACTACGTTGCCATCGCACAAAACGAAAAAGCGATGCCCTTGGCGGAAAGCTCAGCCGAAGAAAAGCAGACGCTTTTGGTGGCAGTGGATCTGAACGATAACAGCAGTATTGAACTGGCACAGCGTTTTGCGGGCTTTACCTCTGATTCGCTCGAAGTGTTGTTTGCTCCGATTGACTCTTCGGCAAAGGTTCCGGACGGCATTTCGTTGTTGTCGGAAACAGTCGACACCTACGCTATGCAGCACCCGCATGTGCCAGTGGTGAGTCTCGTTGATTGCCGGGCTCAAAACGAATGTGCGCCTGTGGCAACACTTTCGCTTGTTCAGGCTTTTGTCAAGAAAGGCGTCACCAACCCGTGGACAATGGTTGGTTTCGGCAACAGCATTTCTAGTCGTGCACTTCTTGGGTTCAAGCGTGTTGTGGAAAACGAACAGCCGCAATTGGATCTGCGTTGGGCGGGTCTTTGTGATGAGTCCGATGAAACGTTGTGTGCTTTCCTAAGCTGGGTGGCCGGAGAGGCGGTCGGCGGCATCAACATGCCCTTTGTGGCCCACGAAACCGAAATTGAAGTCCAAAACGGGCAAAAATTTGTTCCGGAAGTTCGTGTACATCGTCATGTCGGTGCAAATCCGGAAAATCCGATCGAACTGGCCTTTGACGTACCGGGAAAATTGGACCGCTTGTACTGGAAGCGCGTGCCGGCCAAACCCTTGGCCGATGACGAAGTCCGTGTGTCGGTTCGAGCCACGGCACTTAACTTCCGCGACGTGATGTGGGCGATGGGACTTCTGCCTGAAGAAGCGCTGGAAAACGGTTTCTCCGGTCCGACGATGGGCTTGGAAGCCGCCGGCATTGTCACCGAAGTTGGTTCGAGCGTTACCAAGTTCAAGCCGGGCGACGCTGTGCTGGCTTTTGCGCCGGCTTGCTTTGCAAGCGAAATCGTGACCCGGGAAGATGCCGTTGCGAGAAAACCTGAAGCTCTCTCGTTTGAAGAAGCAGCAGGCGTTCCGGTGGCTTTCTTTACCGCGTGGTATGCCATTGTTGAAATGGGGCGTGCGCAAAAGGGTGAATCCATTCTGATTCATGGCGCTGCAGGCGGCGTCGGATTGGCAGCCATCCAAATTGCACAACTTTTGGGCTTGACGATCTACGCTACAGCCGGTACGCAAGCCAAGCGTGATCTTGTGAGAGCGCTGGGTGTTGAACATGTTTATGACAGCCGTTCGCTTGCCTTTGTTGACGCGGTTCGTCGTGACACCAAGGGTGTCGGCGTTGATCTGGTGCTCAATTCGCTTGCGGGCAACGCTGCCGAACAGTCGCTTTCCCTGTTGAGTCCCTTCGGTCGTTTCCTGGAACTCGGCAAACGCGATTTCTATGCCGATAATCCGGTGTTCCTGCGCCCGTTTGGTCGCAACTTGAGTTACTACGGCATTGACGTTGACCAGTTGCTCACACAAAAACCGCGTGTGGGCGAGCGGGTGTTTGCCGATGTGATGCATGCCTTTGAAGAAGGTTCGCTAACAGCGCTTCCCGTGACTGTGTTCGGACGACGTGAGGCTGCGCGCGCTTTTGCGCTGATGCAAAGCGCCTCGCATGTGGGCAAGATCGTGGTCACAATGGACGATACGACAAGCGATGTGACGGAGTCTCGGCCCTCGGAAATGCAGGTTGATCCGAACGGTACGTACGTGATCACAGGAGGTCTTGGAGGCCTGGGGGTAGCTGCCGCGCAAAAACTTGCTTCGTTGGGTGTCAAGTCGTTGGTTCTCATCAGCCGCCGTGGGGTGACGACTGACGAGCAGAAGCAGATTGTTGACGGATTGATGAAGCAGGGTGTCACTGTGACGACGCCTCAGTTGGATACCGCAGCCGACGACTTTGCTCAACAGCTCACGGCAGCTGTTCGTGGCTTGCCGCCTGTAACCGGCATCATTCATGCGGCCGGCCTCATTGATGACGCCATGGTCATGGATCTGACGCCGGCTCGTATGCAGGCAACGTGGGATCCGAAGGTTCGCGGTGCTCTCTCACTTCTGAAGTTTGTTAAGGATAACGGTCTCGTCGATCAGCTCACGTGTTTCGTGCTCTTCTCATCGGCAACGACTTTGCTGGGAAACCTTGGGCAGGCTAACTACGTCGCTGCCAACATGGCCTACGAAGGTTTGATCGACGAGTTGCCCGAGGGCAAAGTCACAGTGATCGGCTGGGGACCGGTGGGCGACGTCGGGATGCTCAAGAACAGTCCCAAGGTCAAGGCAGCACTGGAAGCAACGATCGGCACGCCGTGTTTGACGAGTCGGGAAGTGGTCGACGCCATGTCAGCATTGGCGGCAGACCGAGGCGTATCGAGTGCTCACTTCATGGCTATCGATTGGCGGCGCGTGCAGTCGTTGCCGGTCATGCAGTCGCCGCGCTTCAATGCCGTGCGAGAAAAAGCCGCCGTGGAAGCTGATGCCAAGAATCTCAAAGCGACATTGGTCGGTAAGTCGCACGGCGAAGTCACCGCGATTCTGACCAAGATCGTGCAGGAAGAAACGGCACGCATCATGGGTATGGCCCAGGAAGAACTGTCGTTGACGCAGCCGTTGTCGGATATCGGCATGGATTCCCTGACGGTTCTGGAACTGGCTTGTGCGCTCGAGGAACGTACCGGTGTCCGTATGAGTTCCGCTGCCGGTTTTGCCGGAGCCAATATCCGTACCGTTGCTGAGCGTCTGACCGCAAGTTTGACCGATGAGGCCGACCAGGATGAGGCCATGCTCAGCGCCATCAGTCGACAGCACGGTGTGGAGCTTTCCGATGAGCTCAAGCAAGCTGCTTTGAAGGCCTGATTCCTCGTTTTGGGATTTTGAGGTTCGGTTGAAAACCGAACCTCAAAATCCCAGTAACCCAAAGCGCTTTTTGATATTGCGAAGCACGCGTACGGCACGAACCCACAGCGGCAGCGTGGGGCAACGCTTTTCGATCATCCGCTCGCAAACATCCTCACAGCGGCAAAAGAGCCCCGTATCCCAATCGTAATAGCGCGGATAGAGAATCAGGGTTGCTGCGACAAGTTGCTCGAGCGAGAGCCTAGCCGTGCGCGTCGGGAAGGTGAGTGCGTCGTTTGTGAGTCCCCAGCCTGCGTAAAACGGGCGGCCGTAAGTGGAGACGGGCACGCCGCGCAGCAGTGCTTCAAACCCCGAAAGACTCGTGAGCACATGCAGTTCATCGCAAATCGGCAACAGATCAAGCACACGAATGCCGTGCAGTGTTTGATTGGCTAGAGTTCGAAGCAGTTCCGGGGCAATCTTGCCCGGACGGTTGCCGCTTGCCACATCCGGGTGCTCCAAATACAGAATGTAGGCGTCGGGATTGTTTTTGCGCACGGTGGTCAGCAGCGTGGCGTTGCTTTGGATGTCGCCGCCGCCTCGGCGCACACTGGCGTCGCCGTCCACTTGCCCTGTGACGAGAAGCACGCGTCTGTCGCGGGGAACGTCAGGCAAAGTCACGTTGACACTTCCGACGTTGTATTTTGTGATGCCGTGACGTACGACGGTTTGAATCAGGCCTTGAGCGCGCTCAACGGCGCGACGATAGTGTTCGGGGTGCCGCCCTATTTCGTTCAGAACATGCTCGATTTTGCTGGGACGATGCGGGTCGTAATAGATGCCGCAGTCGTCGAAAACGAGCGAATAGGGCATTTCGTAATCCGAGCCCAAGCCGACGGAACGAATAAAGCCGTCTTCGACAAAAAGAAGATTGACACCGGCTTGTTTGACTTGATCGACCATATCGTCGGTGGTTTTAGCCGCCCACGAAACCAATGGCAGATTTTGTTCTTTGGCAAGTTTCAGTGCGGGTTCAAAATCCCACACGAACGTGAGGCGATTGCCTCGATTGGGGGCTCCGAGAAACGCCTTGAGATGAGGCTGTTTCCAACGGCGAATACCGGTGACCACAAATCCCGGGGTATTTTGGATTTCACAGTGACGAGCATCTTCCAGAAAATCCAAAGCCTCTTCCAGCGTTATCGGTTTGCCGGAGACCGGGCTGACATAACGTGCAGCACGAAGATACGCCGCCGCAAAAAGAGCCGTCAAAGGCACGCCCTTGCGGCGACGCGACGGTACCTGCCCGCGGTCAATCGTCAGCCCCCAGCCTGCATAAAAAGGCACGCCGTAGACCACGGTCTTGCATCCGGCCATCAGTGATTCAAAGCCCGTTTGACTGGTGACGACGTAGACGGCTTGGCAATGTTTGATGAGACCGATGGGTGCAAAAGCCTCCGTAAGAACAACGGGTTTTCTTCTTCCAGTCCAATCGATGGCCTCGAGCGCTTGCGTGAGGTAACCCTTTTTGGCTCCTGCCAATACGTCCGGATGGGTTTTGATCAGGACGGTTGCCTGAGGATTGTCGTTGACTGCGTCTTCGAGCATCCGTCTGAAGCTTTCGGCATCAGCCGCTCCGAGTCGGACGCTGGCGTCTCCTTGGGTTTGGTCGATGCAGAGAACATACGGGCCCTTGACGGCGCCGTTGTCCGGTCCCGGCCAATCACTCGGACACAAGGGAGTGCAGTTGTACTTGGAAAAATCCGACGACACGATGCGCTCAATGGCTGATTGAGCTCGGGTTGCAAGTTCCGGCGTCAACCATTCTTCGTAATGAACACAGTCCGCCTCAATGCAGCTTGCCGAAGACGCATCGTAGTAAACTCCGACGGGATCCACCAAAATGGAAAGCGGAGGTGCGTTTTTAACGCCTAATCCGACGGAGCGCAAAAAACCGTCTTCCAAGGCAATGTAGGGAAGATGATGCTCTTTGGCGTAGGAGATGGCTTTTTTAGCCGTCTCTTTTTTTCCCCAGCCGACAACGGCGTCTGAGTCTTTGTATGTTTCGTATTCCGGAGCCAGGAAAGCTTCGAGATGCGGCAGGCGTTTGATGCCGGATGAAAAAATGTGAATCACGTTATCAAAAAGGCAGAAGAAGGCGCACCAAAAGACTCAGTTCGAATCGATTCGTTGCTCTCAACAAATATGGAGTCGGGAATCTCAGCCTTCATTCTAGTCATTTCCGTATTTGAGCAAGGAGAGGCTGTTTTTTCGGTCTTCCGTCTCTTTGCACCTGGGTTTCGAGAGGTGTGCGGAATTTTTGGAGGTTGGTTTGCCACAATCTCTACTTTCGCTAACGTTCTGATTTTGCTATCCTCAACAAATATGTCAATCAAGTAACCGGCGCAAATCCAATTGCTGCCGGCTAGTATGCAAGACCAACCACAAACAGAAGAAACAACACCCTCCGAAGAACACAGTTTTTTTGAAAAGCTGCGTTCCCTCTTTAAGAAAGAACCGACGACGGCTGAGGAATTTTCCAAAACCCTCAAGCGTGCTCACGGGCAGAAAATCATCGACACCGAAGCGCTGACCATGATGGAAGGCGCACTGAAGGTCGGCCACTTGTGTGCGTCCGATCTGATGGTTCCCCGCGCTCAGATCGAAGCCGTGGATTTGGAAGAACCGCGCGAAGTGTGGCTTCCCAAGGTGATCAACCGCGGCCACTCTCGCTTTCCTGTGATCGAAGGCGACTTGGACGAAGTCAAAGGTGTTTTACACGCCAAGGATCTGCTTCGTTTGTTTGTCGATCCGACTTATGATGTTCGGGCTCACCTGCGTCCCGCACGTTTTATTCCTGAAACGCAGCCCCTGAATGTGGTGCTCCGTGATTTTCGCATCACGCGCAACCACATGGCGTTGGTGATTGATGAGTTCGGTTCCGTGTCCGGTTTGATCACGATTGAAGATGTCATTGAACAGATCGTGGGCGAGATTGCCGACGAATTCGACAACATCAATCTGGGCAAAGACAACATTACCCCGGTGGATAACGAACGCTGGCGTGTGAAGGCCGAGACGTATTTGGATCAATTCAATGAGTTCTTCAATGTTCATTTGGAAGACCAGCATTGCGAAACCGTGGGTGGCCTGGTGACGGATCGACTGGAACACGTTCCGCATCGCGGCGAGAGTGTGGAAATCGACGGGTTCCGTTTCAAAGTTCTCATGGCCGATGACCGTCAGGCTCATCTGTTCTTGGTTGAACGTCTGGTGTCTGCGACCCGCGTTGAGGAAAAAGACGCGCAACCGAACGAGACGGCTGCATGAGCCTTATTGAAAGAGTAACGACGGGCCGGGCAGGAATTGCACTGCGCTTGGCAGCGGCAACTCTTGCCGGGGCTTTGGGCAGTGTTGCGTTTTCCGTTGCAGCAGCCAATTGGTTTTTGCTCGTGTCGCTGGCTGTGCTGTTCCTGACGACCGTGAGAACGGAAACGAAAAAAGAAGGTTTTGCCGTCGGCTGGCTGTGGGGGCTTGCTTTTTTCTCCATTGGTCTGCGCTGGTGCTACGGCTCTTTGCACGATCACGGGCAGCTTCCTGCGGTTTTGTCTGTTGCCGCCATTGTGCTTTTGGCGGGCGTTCTGGCTCTTTTTATCGGCGCCGTAACGGGGCTGACGCGAGCTTTTCCGATTTCTCGCCGACTCAAGCTCATTGTGCTGTTGCCGACGCTTTGGAGCGTTTTTGAGCTCCTGCGAGGCGTGGAGCCCGCCGGTTTCGGATGGCTTTCCATCGGGTACGCCTACTCGACAGACTTTTTCGGAGCATGGGCACCGCTTGCCGGCGTCTATGGAGTGGGGTTTGTTGTGGTTCTGACGGTGGGTTTGGCCGTGGAGCTGTTGTTTCCCGCCGAAGATAAAAAGCCGTGGCTCAAAACGCTGGACGCCATTGCGATTGGCGCCCTGGCTTTGGTGACGCTGGCACTCAACGATGTGACCTACAGCGAACGCGGTCCCAAGCTGGAAGTGCGCCTTGTGCAGCCGGATTTGCCAGTTACGATGGCCTATCGACCCGCAGAGGCCGCGGCTCGTATTGATCGCGCCGTGGCAATGAGCAATCGTTCCGCAATGGGAAAGCCGCTGGACCTGATTGTTTGGCCGGAAAGCACGATTGTCTCTCCCTTGAGAGACGGTCTTGACAGTGCGGCTCTGGCTGCGGTGGACGTCGCTGAGAAAACAGGGGCGGCAGTCGTCTTCAATGCTTTCTTTCGAGAGGGCCCGGGACGCTACTACAACGCCATGTGGATGGCAGAGAGCAACCATCGACCGGCAAGACTCATTTATCGCAAGCACCACTTGGTGCCTTTCGGCGAATTTGTTCCGACGGGATTTCGCTGGTTTGTGGATGCGTTGGGCATTCCGATGGCCGATCAGCTCAGAGGTCCTGTGGGAGGCGATTCATTTGATGTGGCCGGAATCCAGGCTGCCGGCGGTATCTGTTACGAGAATATGTTCGGTGAAGAACTGCGGCACGCATGGGACAAGGCCAATCCCGGTTTCATTCTCAATACGGCGAATCTGGGATGGTTTACCGACGCGGTTTTGCCGCAATTTACGGCGATGAGTGCCATGCGAGCCCGGGAAACGGCGCGTCCGCTTATTCAGGCGGTGCAAAACGCGCACTCGGCTTTAATCGGACCGGACGGCAAGACGCAGCGATTGGCTTCCAAGGGCGCTCAGAATCTGGATATGACGGTGGTGACGGCCACAGGAGCTCCGACGCCTTTTGTTCGGTACGGACATTGGCCGCTGATCGGTCTTCTGGTGGTGTTATTGGCCGGCTGCTTGACGCTTGCCTTTCGTGTTGTCCGTCGACAGCAAGCCTAACGACAAAGCTAGCCTTGTGTACTGAGATTGTTTTCTACATGCGCGGTTCGTCTTGTTTTTTCGACGACCGCGCTTTTTCTCTTGGTTCTTCATAGCGGACGATTCTCCAGCCTTTGTACCAGCACAGCATGCGTATGCCCACGATGAAAAACGTGGCTGTCATCAATGCAACGAATTCTGAAATGCCGGCGATGTGCAATCCGATGTAGAGCCAAGCTCCGACAAATGCAGCCGATGCATAAGGCAGTTGGTCGGACATCACCATCGGCAGACGATTGAGAAAAACGTCTCGCAACAAACCTCCGAAGACGCCTGTACACACGCCCATCAGTACGGCCGGAAGATAGGGAAGATCGTAAGTCAGTGAGAGCGAAGTGCCGCCCGCGGTGAAGAACCCCAACCCGACCGCATCAAGCCACACGAGGATGGTTTGATGCAGCTTGTCTTGAAAAAGTCGGACGATTATTGGAGCAAAAAAAGACAGGGCGAGCGTTGCCCACACATACTCCTGATTGGCAATCCAGTACATGGGACGGTTGCCGATGACAAGGTCGCGCACGATGCCGCCGCCGAAAGCCGTGACGAAAACGACGACGAAAACGCCTACCGGATCGATTTTCTTGCCTTTGACAGCAAAAAGGCCGGAAAGAGCAAAGGCAACGATCCCGACGGAATCGGTAAAAGTCAGGAGACTGGTTTGCATGAGTCGATAATAGACAAAGACAGCTTATTTGTGCCTAGGACACGTAACAGATAGTGTTTGATTTCTTGGCAAAAGCATCCTTTCGTCCAATGGACTAAAATTGCCAAATTATTTTGTCCAAGCGCTCCCGTACTGAGCTCATATTGAGACCGGGCGCATTTATTCATAAAAACCATGATTACCTTTCAGGAAGTGATCCTGCGCCTGCAGGAGTATTGGAACAAACAGGGCTGCGCTCTGCTGCAGCCGATTGATATCGAAGTCGGTGCCGGCACCTCGCATACGGCCACCTTCCTGCGTGCACTCGGTCCGGAACCGTGGCGTGCTGCCTATGTGCAGCCGTCTCGTCGCCCGAAGGACGCCCGCTACGGTGAAAATCCCAATCGTTTGCATCAACACCATCAATATCAGGTGGTGTTGAAGCCTTCGCCCGTGAATATCGTGGATTTGTACCTCGGGAGCCTTCGTGCTTTGGGGATCGATACGTCCGTCAACGACATCCGCTTCGTGGAAGACAACTGGGAAAACCCGACGCTCGGCGCCTGGGGTCTGGGTTGGGAAATCTGGATGAACGGTATGGAAGTGACGCAGTTTACGTACTTCCAGCAGGTGGGTGGTCTGGAATGCAAGCCGATCACGGGTGAAATTACCTACGGTCTGGAACGTCTGACGATGTACCTGCAAAACTGCGACAACGTGTTCGACCTGATCTACACCAAGTGGAAGGACGGTCTCGGTCAGGAACACACGCTGACCTATGGCGACGTTTTCCATCAGAACGAAGTCGAGCAGAGTAAGTACAACTTCGAAGCGAGCGACCCCGAAAAACTCTTCAAGCAGTTTGACTACTTTGAAAGCGAAGCCAAGCGCTTGATGGAGCTTGAATTGGCGCTTCCGGCTTATGAAATGGTTTTGAAGGCCGGCCACACGTTTAACCTTCTGGACGCTCGCGGTGCCATTTCGGTGACCGAACGCGCCGCCTACATCGCCCGTATTCGCAACTTCAGTCGCGCTGTGGCGCAGAGCTACTACGACTCGCGCGAACGCCTGGGCTTCCCGATGCTCAAGGCATAAGTCCATTTACCAGTTTGTCGCGAGAGAAGATAAAAAATGAAGAGCTTATTTGTTGAACTGCAAACCGAAGAGCTCCCGCCGAAGGCTCTGAAAAAGTTGTCCGAAGCCTTTGCCGCCGGCGTTCACAAGTCGCTGGTTGCGCAATCGATGCTCACCGAAACGAGTACGGTCAAGGCTTACGGCGCACCCCGCCGCATGGGTGTTCTGATCACCGAAGTGCTCGAAAAGAGTCCGGACAAGGCGTTTGAACAGCGTCTCGTACCGGTACGCGTGGGGCTTGACGCCGAAGGCAAGCCCACGGCTGCCTTGACTAAGAAGATGGCCGCCCTGGGCATCACGGCGGATGTCTCTGAACTTAAGCGCGTCAATGACGGCAAGAACGAGCAATTGGTCTATACGGGCGTTCGCGCCGGTGTGACCGTTAAGGATGCTTTGCAAAAGGCCCTTGAAGATGCCGTCAAGGCATTGCCGATTCCGAAGGTGATGAACTACCAACTTGCCGACGGCGTGACGACCGTGCAGTTCGTGCGTCCCGTCAAGCACCTCGTTGCGCTCTACGGCGAAGACATTGTGGACGTCGAAATGTTCGGTCTGAAGGCCGGCCGCACCACGATGGGGCATCGCTTTGAAAGTGCCGGTGAAATTGAAATCGCTTCGGCTGACGCCTACGAAGAAACGATGCGTGAAACGGGCCACGTGATGGCCGACTACGCCAAACGCCGCGAGATGCTTGTGACGCTTCTGCACGAAGCGGCAGAGAAGGCCGGCGGCACGCTTATTGCGCCCGAAGATCTGATCGATGAAGCCAATTCGCTCACCGAATGGCCCGTGATCTACATTTCCGAATTCGAAGAAAAGTTCCTCGCTGTACCGGAAGAATGCCTGATTCTGACGATGCAGACCAATCAGAAGTACTTCCCGATGCGTGACGCGCAGGGTAAGCTCATGAATCGCTTCTGCCTGGTGTCGCACATTCATGCCACTGACGGCGGCAAGGAGATCGTGGCCGGCAATGCCCGCGTGGTGCGCGCGCGTTTGGCCGACGCCGAATTCTTCTACACGCAGGACTGCCAGACGACGTTGGAAAGCCGCGTTCCCGGCTTGTCTCATGTGGTGTACCACAACAAGCTCGGCAGCCAGGGCGAACGTATGTTGCGCGTCAAAGCCATTGCTCACGCCGTTGCCGAGAAAATCGGTGCCGATGCTGTGAAGGCCGAACGTGCGGCTGAACTTGCCAAGGCTGACCTTCGTACGCTCATGGTGGGCGAATTCCCCGAACTGCAGGGCATTATGGGCGAGTACTACGCCCGTCACGACGGCGAAGCCGAGGAGGTGGCACAGGCCATTTCGCAGCATTATCTGCCGCGCTTTGCCGGTGACAAACTTCCCGACGGTCCGGTGGCAACGACGCTTGCTATTGCCGACAAGCTCGAAACCTTGGCCGGTATGTTCGGCATCGGCCAGATGCCCACCGGTGACAAGGATCCGTTTGCGCTGCGTCGCCACGCCTTGGGCGTTCTTCGCATGCTCATCGAAAAGAACCTTACGGTGAAGCTCGACGAACTCGTGGCAATCGCCTTTGCCGTCGAAACGAAGGTTGAAGGCGTGACCGATGCTTCCGAAGCGCTGACGCACTTCTTCTTCGATCGCTTGCGCGTGATGATGCGCGAAGCCGGTTACAGCGCGCAGGAAGTCGATGCGGTGCTCGCCAAGCACGACACGGATTTGGCTCAGACGCCCAAGAAGCTTGCTGCCGTGCACAAGTTCATGCAGTTGCCCGAGTCGGCCAGTTTGGCTGCCGCCAACAAGCGCATTGCCAATATTCTCAAGAAGTCGGCCGATGTGCAGACAGGGGAAGTTGACGACGCACTTCTGGTCGAAGAAGCCGAAAAGAAGCTCTATGACGTGTTGGGCGATCATGAGCCGATTGCCAAGCTCTTCTTTGAAAAGGGTGAGTACGAAGGCATGCTGGCCACGTTGACGCCTTTGAAGGATCCCGTCGACGCCTTCTTTGCCGACGTGATGGTCAACAGCGAAGACGAGAAGTTGCGCTTGAACCGTCTGGCGCTTCTGAAGCGTTTGTACGCGTTGATGAACCGTGTGGCCGAGCTCTCTCGTCTAGCCATCTGATGAGGCTCTGACTCAAAAGAGCGAGCGAAACCGGCAGAGGGCCTTCCTGCTGAAGGAAGGTGCTGCCGGTTTTGTCGTCAAAGGCCCAATCTTTTGTAGGACAACTCCATGCATACGCTTCGCGGCTGGATCTTTTACCTTTGGCTTTCACTCACGCTGATTCCGGCGGCTACAACGGTGCTGTTGCTGTGGCCCTTTGCCGGCGCCGAGTTTCGGTATGAAAAGGTGGCTCTGGTCTGGTGTCGCCTGATGGTCAATTCTCTGCGCGTGATCTGCGGCGTGAACTATCGCGTCATCGGTTTGGAGAATTTGCCCAAATCGTCCGAGACTCCCGTGGTGGTTTTGAGCAAACATCAGTCGGCGTGGGAGACGCTCTTTCTGCCGCTTATTCTCGGTAATCCTGCGGGCTTTGTGTACAAAAAAAGTCTGCACATGATTCCTTTTTTCGGCTGGGCCCTAAAGAGCATGCGCATGATTGCCATTGATCGCAAGGAAGGCCGCAGCGCCTATCAGCTCTTTTTGGAGCGCGGGCGAGCCTTTGTCAAACGCGGTTGGTGGGTGCTTTTGTTTCCGGAAGGGACGCGTACCAAACCGGGAGACAAAAATACGGTTTACAAAACGGGAGGCGCTCGCTTTGCGATATCCGTCGGAGCCAGCGTGGTTCCCGTGGCACTCAATTCCGGCCGTTGCTGGCCGCGCAACAGCATTGCCAAGTATCCGGGGTTGATCACGGTAAGCGTTGGTCCGGTCATAGCCACAGAGGGCAAGAGCGCACACGAACTCAACGAAGAAGTGCGCACCTGGATCGAATCCGAAATCGAGCGATTTGAGTCCGGCGCCGACAAGTAATCAACATGCAGCCGTCGAAGCCGCTTGAGCGTCGCGAAGAGGCGTTGGAACTCGCGCGCCGCAGTTGCTGGGACAATGTGGTGCGCGGACGCTTCAAATATCTTCGCGTTTCGGTGCGCGAAGGGCGCGTGCGTGTCTCGTGTCCGACGCGAATCAGTCAACGGGCCCTTACTCGATTCATCGAGGAGAATCTGGAAAAAGTCGCTTCTTGGATGTGCATGCAAAAAGCGCAGCTCGAAAGCCGCCGCAACGCCAATCCGCTCAGTGCTCATCTCTGCGACGGCGGACGTGTGGCTTATGAAGGAAAAGTTCTTAGGGTACGCTGTGACCCGAACATTGCTCGTACGCAACAATCCGCTTACGCTGATGAGCTGCTTGTCCGTGCTGAGGCTACAGCTTCTGCCGAGGAAATTGCAGCCGTTGTGCAGAAGTGGCTCAAAGAACGTTTTGCGGAACGCTTGTCCGAGCGCGTCTCCTTTTGGGCGGATAAAACAGGTCTGCATCCGAAGAAAGTCAGTATCAGCAATGCCAAAAAACAGTGGGGCAGCTGCACGCGACAAGGTGCGATACGGCTTTCTTGGCGTTTGATCTGTTTACCTGTGGCGGCGTTGGACTATGTCATCGTGCACGAGCTTGTCCACCTGCGGCATTTCGATCATTCTTCCGCCTTTTGGAATGATGTGCAGACCATTTACCCGGAAACGCCGTCGGTGCGTCGGTATTTGAAAACCGTTCGCGCGTCGGATCTGTTCTGATGTTTCGGAATCTCGACACCGAAAAACAAAAGCGAAAACAAGGACTTTGATGTCATTTTGACCGGCGAGGAAACTTCGAAAACGGCGCCGTTGTGCTAGAGTGTCGGTGTGAAAGAGTGGGAAAAAGTGGGGATTTTTCCCGCCATCGGCCGCATCGGTCTTTAAGCGTCTGATTTGCTTGAATATTTTGCCGAACGCGGTCTTGTCGCGCACGATTTTCGTGCGTTTTTGTACAGGTTTGCGCCGTGTTTCAGGGGACTTCATTACTGTCGCTCGATGCCAAGGGCCGCATGACGATGCCGAGTCGTCACCGCGAGGCTCTGGCGTTGTCGTGCTCGCTCGAAGTAACAGTGACGCGGCACCCTGACGGCTGCCTTCTCATTTATCCCCGGAACCGCTGGGAAAAGAAGCGCGAAGCCATTGCGGCTTTGCCCTACAGCGCACGTTTTCTGCAACGCATCGTGCTGGGCAGCGCCGTGGATCTTACGATCGACAAAGCCGGACGCGTGCTGATTCCGGCTGACCTGCGCACCCTTGCGGGTTTGGAAAAGGAAGTGGCTCTCGTCGGCATGGGCGAGCACTTTGAGCTTTGGGACGCCAAGCGTCTGGCAAAACTCGAGGAAGAAGCGGCGGCAGCGGGCTTTGAAGCGGCTGCCGGCGACTTTCAGTTTTAACGCTTGAGGATAAGGAAACATGGACGAAATGACCGATTCTCAAGCACTTCACCGCACGGTTCTTCTGACGGAAGCGGCCGACGAAGTCAGCCGTGCACGCAACGGTATTTTCATCGACGCCACTTTCGGCCGCGGCGGGCACAGCCGTGCCGTTCTTGCCCGCATCGCCCCGGATGCGCGCCTCATTGCGTTTGATCGTGACCCTGAAGCGATCAAATCGGCTGCCGCGATCACCGATCCCCGCTTTTCGATCGTGCACGCGCCTTTTTCCGAAATGAAGGAACAGTTGGCGGCATTGGGCATTTCGCAGGTCAACGGCATTTTGATGGATATTGGCGTTTCAAGTCCTCAGATTGACGAAGCCGGCCGCGGTTTTTCTTTCCGTATGGACGGACCGCTTGACATGCGCATGGATACGACGTGCGGTTTGACGGCGGCACAGTGGCTTGCCCAAGCTTCTGAATCAGACATTGCCCGCGTGTTGCGCGATTACGGCGAAGAGCGTTTTGCCGGAAAAATTGCGCGTGCCATCTGCCGCGTGCGTGAAGAAACACCCATTGAGCGCACGGCTCAGTTGGCCGATCTGATTGCCCGTACGGTACCGAAAAACAAAAATGACTCGGCGCAGCATCCAGCCACGCGCAGTTTTCAGGCGATTCGCATTCAGGTCAACGGTGAGCTCGACGAACTAAAGCGCGCGCTCTCGGCCGCAGGCAGTCTGCTTGCTTGCGACGGCGTCCTTGCGGTCATTAGTTTTCATTCGCTCGAAGATCGGATCGTCAAGCGCTTTCTGGACGCGGGTGCCCATCCCGACAAAGCCGTTGACGCACGCATTGCGCTGCCGGCGGACGCTTTTGCGCCGCCGCTTTGGACCGATCTGCGACGCATCAAGCCTTCCGACCAAGAGTGCGAAGCCAATCCGCGTGCCCGCAGCGCCGTGTTGCGAACCGCGCTTCGTACCGAGGCCGACTGGCAGGAATGTTTCGAAACGGATCAACGCAAAGGAGGACGTCGATGAACCGTCCGCATACGCTTGCGTTTGTCTCCGAGCGGTTTCTTTTCATTGCCGCGCTCTTGTCCGCGATTGTGCTGATATTGAGTGCCGGCGCATTGGTGACCACGCAATACCGCGTTCGTCTGCTTTTTGTTGAAATTGAGCGCGCCAACGATGTTGCGCGCAAACTGGCCGACGATTCAAGCCAGTTGGCGCTCGATCTTTCCAAGGCGGCGTTACCGGCGGCCGTTTCACGCCGTGCGGGTGAGATGGGGTTTATCGCCGCCGACGTCAACAACACGGTTTTGTTTGAAGTCGAGCCGCAGGTGCTCTTAAAGGAACACATGGAGGTGCGCAAATGACGCCTTCAGGGTTCTTTGAACGGATTCGATCGGCCATTTGCGAGAAGGCGGTTGCTTTCTGGCGCGAAGACACGTCGCCGAAGAAGCGTCGAACGGACAGCGGCGAAGAAGCTTTGCTCAGTGCGGAAATTTCCGCCACGAGAAGCAAGGTGGTCTTTTGTCTCTTTTTTATCGGCCTGGTTGCGGTGCTCGGCAAAGCGTTCTGGCTGCAGTGCGGCATCTCGACGGCCTTTTTGCAAAAGCAAGGCGAAGCGCGCTACGCCCGCACGCTTCCGGTGCCTGCGCAGCGCGGTCAAATTTTCGATCGCAACGGCGTGGTCCTTGCTTCGACCATTCCGGCGCGCAGTGTGTGGGCCGAACCCGAGGAAGCTTTAAAACTCTCGGCAGCGCAGTTCGATCAGCTGGGAGCTCTCTTGGGAGAGTCCGGAGCCGAGATTCGCGGGCGCATTGAAGCCCGCAAGAATAAGAGCTTCGTTTACATCGACCGTCAGATCGAAGTGGAAAAGGGGGAAGCGGTGCGCGCCCTGCAATTGCCCGGCATTCACGTCAACAACGAGGTGCGGCGCAACTATCCCGACGGTCCGATTTCGGCGCACGTGGTGGGCTTCACCGACTCGGACAACAACGGTCGAGAAGGGGTGGAGCTTGCCAACAACGAGATTCTTTCCGGCAAGCAGGGTTCCCGTCGTGTCATTCGCGACCGTTTGGGCCGTATTGTCGAAGACGTCTGGGTCAAAGAGGGTGAAGTCGGCACCGATGTGGTGCTCTCGATTGATTCGCGACTGCAGTTCATCGCCCACAAAGCGCTTCAAAACGCGGTTGAGCGCCATCAGGCCAAAGCCGGTGCCGTGGTTGTCGTGGATGTGCGAACCGGTGAAATTCTTGCGATGAGCAATTGGCCGACGTACGACCCCAACGCTCGGCGTTTTGTGCGCATGGAAAATATCCGCAACCGCGTACTGACCGACACGTTTGAGCCTGGCTCCACGATGAAGCCCTTTGCGATTGCCAAGGCGCTTGACCTTGGAATCGTGCGCCCTGATACGCTGGTGCAAACAGCGCCCGGAAAACTCACGATCGGCGACAGAACGATCGGCGATACGCATGATTTCGGCATGATCACGGTAAGCCAAGTTGTCTCCAAGTCCTCCAACATCGGCACGTCGAAGATCGCGCTTGAAATGCAGCCGCAGACGCTCTGGCAGATGTACAACGATTTGGGCTTTGGTACGCCGCCGCAAACGGGCTTTCCCGGCGCCACAGGCGGTCGACTGCGTCCTGCCAAGAGCTGGCGCCCGATTGAGCAGGCCACCATCAGCTACGGCCACGGCATTTCGGTTTCGCTCATGCAACTGGTTCGTGCTTACACGGCGCTTGCGCGCAACGGCGACGTGATTGATCTGACGTTCCGTCGCACCAGCAAGGAAGCGGTGGGCACACAGATTTTCCGACCGGAAGTCGCGCGGCAAATGCGCGCCATGATGGCCGAAACCGTTCAGGCCGGTACCGCCCGACGCGTCAATGTGCAGGGTTATACGGTAGCGGGCAAAACCGGTACGGCCAACAAAATTGAAAACGGTCAGTATGTTGATAAGTACGTCGCCAGTTTCGTGGGTATGGCGCCGGCCGGTCAGCCGCGGCTTATCGTGGCGGTGATGATTGACGAACCCACGCGCGGCAGCTACTACGGCGGTGCCGTGGCTGCTCCTGTCTTTAACGAAGTGACGGCAGGTGCCCTTCGTTTGATCGGCGTGCATCCGGATGCGGCAGGTTTTGGTGCCGCTCCGGGCATTTTGGTACGAGGCCAGAGAAATGACTGAGTGTGTATCGGCGCCGTCCTGTGCGCAGTGGCTTCACTACACGGCGGGTGACGAGGCGCGCCTTTGTCTGGACTCGAGAAAGCTTGAGCCGGGCGACGTGTTCGTGGCTCTCAAAGGTGCCAAGGCCGACGGTTTGAGTTTTGTTCCTGTGGCGGTCGCGCGTCGTGCGAGCTGCATCGTGTGCGAAAAAAGAGAAGATGCGCAGAGCAAATGCGCCGGACTTCCTTATGCCGAAGTGCCTGACTTGCACGGTCAGTTGGGCCCGATTGCTTCGCTTTACTACGGAGAGCCCTCAAAGGCCATGCACGGCATTGCCATCACGGGTACCAACGGTAAAACGAGTACCAGCCATTGGGTGGCGGCACTGCTTTCGCGTTTGGGCATGAGTACGGCCGCCATCGGAACCGTCGGCACTTTTCTCGACGGCAAACAGATTGAAGAGGCGGGACTGACAACGCCCGATGCGGCGACGCTTCAGCTCACGTTTAAAAAACTCAAGCAACGGCACGCACAAGCCTTTGCTCTGGAGGCAAGCTCCATTGGGCTTGTGCGGCATCGACTTGACGGCACGGCAATTGAAACGGCCGTGTTTACGAATCTGACGCGCGACCATTTGGACTATCACAAGACGACGCAGGCCTATGAAGAGGCTAAGGCGCTGCTTTTTGATTGGCCGCAGTTAAAGACCGCCGTTATCAACGCCGACGACGCAGCAGGGCGTCGCTTTATTGTCCGTACGCTGGAGCGTGACGTACGCACGATCGCAACGAGTTTGTACGAAGACTGCGTCGTCGAGGGTTGCGAAATGCTCACCGCCGGCGACATCATGCACGACGAAAGCGGCATGCGCTTTACGCTGCGCTGGCAGAACGAGAGCCACGAGGTTCGCACGCAGGTCTTCGGGCGGTTTAACGTGAGTAACCTCTTGGAAGCGGCGGGAGCCGCTTTGAGTCTCGGGTTTGAGGCAGAAGCTATCTGCCGCGCGATCGAAACGCTGCATGCGCCGGCGGGAAGACTGCAAAGCGTCACGCGGCCTCAATCGCCGCTTGCGGTGGTGGATTACGCGCATACGCCCGATGCTTTGGAAAAGGTGCTCGGTGCATTGCGAGAGACGGCTGAGAGCCGAGGCGGAAAGTTGATTTGCGTGTTCGGCGCCGGCGGCGATCGCGACACGGGCAAACGTCCCATCATGGGGGAGGTGGCTTCAAGGCTTGCCGACGCTTGTGTGATCACGAGCGACAATCCGCGAACGGAAGAACCGGCGAGCATTGCGCAAGCGATTGCCGCCGGGGTGCCTGCCGAACGCAAAGACACGGTGCGTGTGGAACTTGATCGCCGTACGGCCATTGTGGAGAGCATCTGCTCGGCGCAGGATCGCGACGTGATTTTGATTGCCGGCAAGGGACACGAGGATTATCAGGAAATCGCCGGCGTACGGCATCCTTTCGACGATTTGGAAACGGCGCGCGAAGCCTTTAACGAACGGTACACGCGTCTGGCACAGAAAAACTGAAGACGAAGATGGTTGGAAAGAACACTTGGACAATGAGCACGCTCGAGCATGCGCTCGCAGGAGTCATTGTGCGCACGCTCGGCAACACCACGGGGGCTGATTTGGGTCCGGTGTGCACCGATTCGCGACAGGTGCGACAGGGGAGCGTTTTTGTTGCGCTCAAGGGCGAGCGCTTCGACGGACATGACTATGCGGCGCAGGCGGCGCGAGACGGCGCAAGCGTCGTGGTTGTCGAGCGCGACACGGGGGCAAGTTGCCCGCAGATCATTGTGCGTGATACTCAAGAGGCATTGGGCGCCTTGGCGCGAGCCTGGCGCAGCCAGTTTGCCGTTCCGGTGATTTGCGTTGTCGGCAGCAACGGAAAAACCACCACCACGCAGATGATCGCTTCGATTCTTCGCTCTTTTGTCGGTGAATCGCGTGTTGTGGCAACAGAAAAAAATTACAACAACCACATCGGCGTACCGATGATGCTGTTGCGGTTTGATCGCGAAACGAAGATTGCCGTGATCGAAGCGGGGATCAGCCACCCGGGAGAAATGGCCAAGCTCGTGAGCTGGATTCGACCGACGGTAACGGTGATTACCAATGCGCAGCGTGAGCATCAGGAATTTTTGGACGGCGTCGAGGCCTCGGCCCGCGAAAACGCTTTTGCGATCGTGGCATTGTCTGCCAAGGGGACGGTTGTGCTGCCGCAGAAAGATCCTTGTTTGCCGTTGTGGCTTGATTATGCCCGAGCCCGAGGCTGCAGGATCACGCGTTATTGCGAAGGTGCAAGCGCCACGGCCAATCTGACAACGCGCCGCGAAGGCGACAAGGTCGTGATCAGCGGCAAAAACATGCGAATTGAAACGACGCTTGCCATCGGTGGCAAGCATGCCGAGCATGATGCGGCGGCTGCCGCTGCCGCTGCACTTGCCGCCGGCGTAACACCCGAAGCGGTGGCGCGCGGTTTGGCTCGCTTTGAGGCGTTGCCCGGACGCGGTCGTCGCCATCAGCTCGCCGGTGGCGCGTTACTGATTGACGACTCGTATAACGCCAATCCCGACAGTATGCGTGCGGCCATCGACGTGTTGGCCGCTCAGCCCGCGCCGCGCGTGCTTGTTGCCGGCGACATGGCAGAGACCGGAGAGCAGCATGCGGCCTTTCACGCCGAAATCGGACGATACGCCAAACAAAAGGGTATCGACAAACTCTTGGCCACGGGCCCGGATATGGTTTACGCCGTGCAGGCCTTCGGAGCGGCCGCCCGCCACTACGAAGCCACGGACATGTTGCTTCGGGCCGTACGCGAAGCGGTGCGCACGCCCGCAAGCGTCCTTGTAAAAGCAAGCCATTCGCAGCGTTTGGATCGCGTGGTGGAAAGTCTTTTGAAAGATCCCGGCAAGGCCTAGCGTGTTGCGCTTGTCAAGTACGTGCGGCAGTACAATTCGAACTTTTTTGAGGCGAAGCGGGGCCTAGAGAGACTTTATTCCCGCACAGGTTGATCCCGATGCTTTTGTATATTTTTCAGTGGCTATCCGAAGACATTCGATTTTTTTCCGTCTTTAACTATTTGAGTTTAAGGGCGGTGCTGGCCGCGCTTACCGCCATGGCGATCGGGTTTGCCGCAGGACCGGCGGTGATTGCTCGCCTTAAGGCCATGAAAATCGGCCAAGCCGTGCGCGGGTACGGTCCCAAAAGCCATCTGGTCAAAGACGGCACGCCGACGATGGGCGGCGCCCTGATTTTGGTTTCGATCGGCATTTCCACCTTGCTTTGGATGGATCTGTCCAATCGCTTCGTGTGGGTGGTGTTGTTCGTGACGCTCGGTTACGGTGCAATTGGTTGGACCGACGACTATCGCAAGGTTGTACACCACAATCCCGAAGGTATGAGCGCGCGTGAAAAATTCGCCTGGCAAAGCTTGATCGGTCTGATTGCGGCTGTGTATTTGGCCTTCACACTTTCGATGCCGGAAGAGGCCGGCGTCTGGTCGGCCATTTGGGCGTGGATCAAAAGCGGCTTTACGTTCAGTTCTCCGGGCAAACTGTGGCTCACGGTGCCGTTTTTCAAACAAATCGCCTTTCCCTTCGGCGTCTTCGGTTTCGTGATTTTCACCTACATTGTGATCGTGGGCACTTCCAATGCGGTCAATCTCACCGACGGTCTCGACGGTCTGGCGATTTTGCCTTGCGTGATGGTGGGGTCTGCACTGGGCATCTTTGCCTACGTGGTGGGGCGCCCTGACTACGCGCAGTATCTCTATTTCGAATACATTCGCGGTGCGGGCGAACTCGTGGTGGTTTGTGCGGCGCTCGCGGGAGCCGGACTCGCGTTTTTATGGTTTAACTGCTATCCCGCGCAGGTCTTCATGGGCGACGTGGGTGCTTTGGCCTTGGGCGGCGCCTTGGGAACCATCGCGGTGATCACGCGCCAGGAAATTGTTCTGGCCATCATGGGCGGCATCTTTGTGGTCGAAACGCTCTCGGTGATGATTCAGACGACTTACTTCCGTCTGACGCACGGCAAACGCGTCTTTCTGATGGCGCCGATTCACCATCACTTCGAGCTCAAAGGCTGGAAGGAGACGCAGGTGGTGGTGCGGTTTTGGATCATCACGTTTGTCCTGGTGCTCATCGGTCTGTCTACCCTTAAAATTCGCTGATCAATCAGACGGTTAAAGACAAGCGTACGCGCCGTCGGCCGACACGGGCAACGGCGCGTTTGTGTAAAAGAGAGGAAGCTGTGGCGCATATTCGCTTGGAAAACGGACGTAAGGCGTTGGTGCTCGGATGCGGCACGTCGGGGGCCGCGGCGGCTCGGTTTTTGCATTCCCGCGGCTGGCAGACCACGATTGTCGATACAGCCGCCAATCCGTCCGGTTTGAAGCTGTTTGAATCCGATGCCTCCAAACCGCAGTTCGTTTGCTCGGACTTTAACGTTTCGCTCTTATCCGATGGCATAGATCTTCTGGTGCTCAGCCCCGGTCTGTCGCCTGAATTTTCCAAGGCGGCTGCGCTTGTGTCGGCTGCACGGGAGCAGGGCGCTGAGGTCGTGGGCGAAATCGAGCTTTTCGCGCGAGAACTCAAGCGTCTGGAAAAATACCGTGCCTACAAGCCCGTCGTAATCGGCATCACTGGCACCAACGGAAAAACGACGACGACCGTTTTGACGAGCAAAATGGCGGCTGCAAGTCGCTCTACCGTGGTGGCGGGCAACATCGGTCCGAGCGCTCTGATGGAGCTTGACCGTCATTTGCAGGACAATACGCTGCCTGAAGTGTGGGTGCTGGAGCTTTCGAGTTTTCAGCTGCAGACCACAACGAGCCTGAATTGCACTGCCGCCGCTTTTTTGAACCTCACCGAAGATCATGTGGACTGGCACGGTTCGATGGCCGCTTACGAAGCCGCGAAAAACAGAATCTTTTCTGAAAAAACCGTTCGAGTGCTCAATCGCGACGACGCTGCCACCCTGCGTGCGTTTGAACCGGCCATGTCCGTCACCTTCGGTGATTCGGCTCCTGAAAAAGAAGGCGAGTACGGCATTGTGACCGAAGAGGGTGTCGAGTGGCTTGCCCGCCGACCTCGTCCTGCTGTTTCCTGGAAAACGCAAAAACAAGCGGCCCTTTTTGGCGAGACGCCCACGCAAGAACTTCTGATGCCCGTTGAAGCGCTTCGCATCCGGGGGCGCCACAACGCCATGAATGCTCTGGCGGCTTTGGCATTGATTGACGCCGTGGGACTTCCCTTGGGACCGGCCCTGCAAGTTCTCAAGAACTACGAAGGCGAGGCGCATCGCGTGCAGCCCGTGCTGTCGGTCAACGACATCGAATTCATCGACGACAGCAAAGGCACCAATGTCGGCGCCGTCAAGGCTGCGCTCGAAGGCCTGGGTAAATCCGGCCGCCGTGTGAGCATCATTCTCGGCGGCGACGGCAAGGGGCAGGACTTTTCTCCTTTGGCGCAGGCTTTGGCCGACTATGCCGACTATGCCGTGCTGATCGGGCGGGACGCCGACAAGATCGAAGCGGGCATTGCCTCAAGCGGAATCTGTCTTGAAAAGGCCGGCACCGATTTTGAAGCGGCCGTGCAGATGGCTTTCGACCACGCTGCCAAAGGCGGCGTTGTGCTGCTCTCGCCCGCCTGCGCGAGCTGGGATATGTTTGCCAACTATGCCGAGCGCAGCGCTCGCTTTGTAGCCAAAGCCAAAGAGATTGCGGCAAGCGTCTCCGGCAACTCTGAGGAGGTTGACTGATGGGGCTTTTTTCTCATAAAGAAACCCCGCAGGCGCCCGTCTATCGCGCTTGGGCCGATGAGCCGGTTCTCAGAGGCCGCACAACGAGCATGCGAGCCGACGGCTACGATCCCGCCGTGGTCTTTATCACGTTGGCGCTGTTGGCGACGGGCGCGCTGATGGTGTATTCGGCATCGATCTCACTTGCCGACAGTCCTCGCTACAGCACGACGCAGTACCACTTTTTGTTGCGCCATCTGAGTTCAATTGCATTGGGCATTGCCGCGGCCTACGTCGTTTGCCGCGTGCCGATGCGCGTGTGGTACAAGCTTGCGCCGTGGCTTATGGCTGCAGCCGTTCTTTTTCTCGTTTTGGTGCTTGTGCCCGGCGTCGGCAAGTCGGTAAACGGCTCGAGACGATGGATCAATCTGGGGCTCATGAATCTGCAGGTCACCGAATTTGCCAAGTTCGCGATTCTGCTCGGCGCCGCCGCCTTTACCGTGCGCCGTCAGGACTACATGCATTCCTTCAGCCGGGGCCTTGGTCCCATGGCGCTTGTGATGTGTTTGGTGGCGGGGCTCATCAGTTTGCAGCCTGACCTGGGCGCCATCATGGTGACCGTGGCGATCGCCATGGGCGTGCTCTTTCTCGGTGGCCTGAATTTACGCATCTTTGTGGTGGTTTCCATTGCCGTGGTGGTTGTGGTGGCGCTGATGATCTACGACTCACCCTGGCGTGTGCAGCGCGTGATGGCGTATCTCGATCCGTGGAGCAGCGACTATGCCCTTAACAAGGCCTATCAGCTGAGCCATTCGCTGATTGCTTTCGGCCGCGGCGAACTCCTTGGGGTGGGGTTGGGAGCATCCGTTGAAAAACTTCATTATCTGCCGGAAGCGCACACCGACTTCATTTTGGCCGTATTAGGCGAGGAGCTGGGTTTTGTGGGTGTAACGGCCGTTCTCATCGGCTATTACGGCTTTGTGCGCCGCGCCTTTGCCATCGGGCGACAGGCCATCAAGCTCGATCGCGTTTTTTCCGGTCTTGTGGCCGAAGGCGTGGGGATTTGGATCGGTATTCAGGTGGTGATCAATGCGGGCGTTGCAACGGGGCTGTTGCCGACCAAGGGACTGACGCTTCCCTTAATGAGCTACGGCGGCTCTTCGTTGCTCTTTACGCTTGCGGCCGTGGGTCTGCTTTTGCGAGTGGACCGAGAAAACCGTATCCTCATGCGCGGCGGCAAGGTTTAGTGAAAACGCTTTCAGAGACAGAAATTTTCAGTTGAAACGAGTGAAAGAAAAATGAGCGGGAAGAAATTAGTGATTGCGGCGGCCGGTACCGGCGGTCATGTGATGCCCGGACTGGCAGTGGCCCGTGAAATGCGCCGTCGCGGTTGGGACGTTCAGTGGATCGGTACGCAGACCGGCATGGAGAGCGGGTTGGTCGGGCGAGACGGCATCGAATTTACCGGGCTTGATTTCCGAGGGATGCGGGGCCGCGGTTTGAGCGGTTTGATTTCGGGGGCCGTCAAGCTCGTGAAGTCCACGTTTGCCGCCAAGAAATTTTTTGCTCGGGTGCGGCCTGATGTGCTTTTTACCACCGGCGGTTACATTGCCGTGCCGGTTTGCAAGGGGGCCGACAGCGTCAAGACGCCGATCGTGCTGATGAACTGCGATGCCGACATTTTGATGAGCTCCAAGATCGTGCTCGATAAGGCAAAGCTCGTGGCCTGCGGCTTTGCCGGCAGTGCTCGCAGCGCCGCCAACGAGAAAGGGCGCATTACGGGCAACCCCGTGCGAGTCGAAATTGAGGCGTTGCCCGCGCCGGAAGAGCGCCTGAGCGAACGTACCGGACCGATGAAGCTCTTGGTATTCGGCGGCAGTCTCGGTGCCAAGGTTTTGAATGAAACGGTGCCTGAGGCGTTGGCAATGTTTGATGAAGACAAGCGCCCGATCGTGTTGCATCAGACTGGTAAGGGCAATGTCGAGGCCGTCAAGGCGCGCTACGAACAGCTGGGTATCCAAGCCGAGGTCGTGGAATTCATCCACGATATGGATAAGGCCTACCGTGAAAGCGACGTGGTGATCTGCCGCTCGGGCGCCATGACTGTGAGTGAAATCTGTGCCGCAGGCGTTGCTTCCATTTTGGTGCCCTTTGTCGTGAAGACTACGCAGCACCAGCTCGGCAACGCTCGCTACATGGCCGGTCACGACGCGGCCGTCTTGCTTGAGCAGTCGCAGCTTACCAAGGAACATCTCTTTGGCGTATTGATGGGCTTAAAGCGCGACCGTATCCTGCAGCTCGCGCACAACGCCAGAAGCCTGGCGCGCGCCAACGCCGTCAACGCTGTCTGCGACATGATCGAAGAAGCGGCGCGATAAAGCCTTCCGGAGAAAAGAAAAAATGAAGTTTGTAGTCAAGCACATTCACTTCGTGGGCATCGGCGGCACGGGCATGTGCGGCATTGCCGAAGTGCTTTTGAATCTCGGCTATACGGTCAGCGGCTCGGATTTGTCGCAAAGTCCCGTGACGGAACGTCTGCAGCATTTGGGTGCCACGATTTATCAGGGGCATTGCAAGGAAAACATTAACGGGGCCGACTGCCTGGTGGTTTCTTCGGCTGTGCACGAAGGCAATCCCGAAGTGCAGGCGGCGCGCCGGGCCAATATTCCCGTGGTGCCGCGAGCGGTGATGCTTGCCGAACTCATGAGGCTGCGCCGCGGCATCGCGATTGCGGGGACGCACGGTAAGACCACGACGACGTCGCTGACCACCGCAATGCTTGCCGCCGGGGGGCTCGACCCCACTTACGTGATCGGCGGACGCTTGAACAGTTCCGGCGCCAACGCCAAACTGGGCACGGGTGAGTACATTGTGGCCGAAGCCGACGAGTCGGACGCGAGTTTTCTCAATCTCTCGCCCGTGATTGCCGCGGTCACCAATATCGACCAGGATCACATGGATACCTACGGGCACGATTTCGTGCGGCTTAAAAAGGCCTTCATTGACTTTATCGGCCGTTTGCCGTTTTACGGTGTTGCCGTGCTTTGCACCGATGACAAGAATGTCGCATCAATCGTGCCGATGATCAGCCGCCGCGTGGTGGCCTACGGTCTGAATCCGGAAGCCGAAGTGCGCGCCATTGACGTGCGAAGCGAAGGCACACGCATGCGCTATACGATTCTGCGACAAGGCCATGAACCCTTGCCCGTGGTTCTGAATTTGCCCGGCATGCACAATGTCGTCAATTCGCTGGCGGCCGTGGCCATTGCCACGCTCGTGGGCGTAAGCGACGAAGCCATTGTGCGTGCGCTTGCGGAATTCACGGGCGTGGGCCGTCGCTTTGCTCAGTACGGCGAAGTGCCGATTGATCCCGAACACCCGGAAAAGGGCACGTTTACGCTTGTCGACGACTACGGGCATCACCCGCACGAGATGGCCGCGACGATTGCCGCCGCACGCGGCGCTTGGCCCGGCAAGCGTTTGGTGTTGGCTTTCCAGCCGCATCGCTACACGCGCACCCGTGACTGTTTTGAAGACTTCATCAAGGTGCTCTCGCAGGTGGACCGTTTGGTGCTCGCCGACGTGTATCCCGCCGGTGAAGATCCCATTCCGGGCGCAGGCGGACGCGACCTTGCGCGCGTGTTGCGTTTGAACGGTTGTGACGGTTTGGTCTTTTGCGACAGTGCCTCGGAAATGCCGCAGGCCGTCCGATCAATCGTCGAGGACGGAGACGTGGTGCTCACGATGGGGGCGGGCAACGTGGCGCGCGTGCCGCAGGTGCTTTCGGGCAAAATCATCTAATGCAGAGGAACGAAAAGAATGGATTTCGCAGCAACGATTGATCCCAAGTCCTTGGGGCGCATTGCGGTGTTGATGGGGGGCTTTAGCAGTGAACGCAAGGTGTCGCTTTCAAGTGGCTCGGGCGTGCTCAAGGCCCTGCAGGAGGCAGGATGCGACGCACATAAAGTTGATCCGGCTGAGACCGACCTCATGACGCTGCGCGGACAGTACGATCGAGCGGTGATTTCGCTGCACGGACGCTTCGGTGAAGACGGCTGCGTGCAGGGGGTTTTGGAATACCTGCAAATCCCGTACACGGGTGCAGGTGTGCGTGCCAGTGCGCTTACGATGGACAAGGACACGACGCGCCGCGTCTGGGCGCAGTCGGGCATCCCCGTTGCCAAAGGGTTTGTGGCTACGAGCGCCGATCAGGCTCAGGAGATTCTGGACACACTCGGGGGCGACATTGTTGTGAAACCCTCGGGCGAAGGCTCGTCGGTGGGGGTTTTTAAGCTCAAGGGTGCGACGGTTGACGAAGTCCGGCTGGCGCTGACCGAGGCGCTTCGATTCGATGCCAAGGTGCTCGTCGAAGAGCGTTGGTTCGGGCGGGAACTTACGATTGCCGTGCTGGGCGGCAAGGCTTTGCCGATCATCGAAATCAAGGCGCCCGAAGGCAATTACGACTATCAGAACAAGTATTTCGGCGACGTTGTTAAATACGAGTGCCCGGCACATCTTGACGCCGACGTGACAAACAAGGTGCTTTCTGCTTGCGAAGCGGCCTTTGCGGCAATCGGAGCGCGTGGCTGGGGGCGTATCGATGCGATGATGCGCGACGACGGCAGTTTTATTTTGCTGGAATTCAATTCAAGCCCCGGCATGACGCCGCACAGCCTCGTGCCGATGGCCGCGCGTGCCGTCGGAATGGATTATCAGAAGCTTTGCCTGTGGCTGGCCGCGCATGCCGCGCTCGACGGCGCGGCTCGCCGTTAATCGGGAGGGCGGCGCGTGAAGCTGGCCCGATCGCTTGTTCGCGTTGGCGGCTTGGCTGCGGTTCTCGCCGTGGTGGGAGTCCTCGTCTGGAGTGTTCTGCATTCGCCGTTTCTGGAAATCAAGACCATTGAGGTGCGAGGTCCGGTGGAGGCGAGCGGCTTGCAGGAAGTGACCCGTACGGTTGAAGAGGCCTTGTCGGGAAATATTTTTACCGCCGATATCGGTGCGGTAAAGCGTGCCGTTGAGGGGATCACCTGGATTAAGTCGGCCTACGTGTCTCGTCTGTGGCCTGATTCACTTTATATTGAGGTCAAACGGCATCAGTCGGTGGCGATTTGGGAGGATGGTCGTCTGGTGAGCGAAGACGGTGTTTTGTACGTCAGTAACGACGAGCCCATCGAGCGGCTTTTGCAACTGCCGGCGTTCTCCGGCGATCCTCAGTATGCCGAACAGGCCGTACGCTATTTGCCGCGCTTTAATGAAGAGGCTCGGCGTATAGATGCGCGTGTCAAAGCCGTTAAAGTAACCTTCAGAGGCAGTTGGTCGGTGGTGCTGGAGTCGCCTCGGTTTGATTCGATGGAAATTGAACTCGGCCGCGCATTGACGCAAGGCGGACCGATCAACCGTCTGCGACAGGTGTTGGACAGCATGGATCGCGTTGTGGCGATGCTCAAGGCTTATCCGGAACGCATTGACGCGCGCTATAAAAACGCTTTTGCCGCACAGCTGCCGCCGCAAGCCTACGCTGCTGCACAAAGCGAACCTGCCGGCAAGTCGACCAAAAACCGTTCCCGTTCTTCGAAAGCTCGAGGCCAATAACGAAATGGAAACCGTACAGCAAAGTTCAACCGTCGCCGCGCTTGACATCGGTTCGGAAAAGATTGCCGTGGCCGTGGCCGATGCTTCCGAGGGAGGAGAGTTAACGCTATTGGGCTTCGGCAAGGTGCCTTCGCTCGGTATTCAGCACGGCAGTGTGCAGGACGTGGAGCTTGCCGTGGAATCAATCCGTGCGGCCATAGCCGAAGCCGAACAAACATCGCGGCGCAAGGTGACCACGGTTTCGGTGGCCTTGACGGGCAAACATCTGCACAGCATCAATAAGGTAGGGCAATTGGTGTTGCCCGACGCCGAAGTCGACAGCGCGGCCGTTAAGCGCGTCACGCGTTTGGCGATGGCCTTTGACCCCAAGGTAGAAGGGCAGAGTCAGGATGATCGCCTGGTTTCTCACGTCGTCAAGGGTTATACGCTAGACAACGACGACGTGATGATCGATGATCCGATCGGCATGGTGGGAAGCGTCATCAAGGCGCACGTGCATCTGGCGATCGGTTCGGACAGTGTTGTGCAAAATCTGGTGAAGTGCATCCGTCGTGCGGGACTGGATATCGAAGGTCTGGTACTGCAGCCCTGGGCAAGTGCCGCGGGTGTTCTCACGCCCACGGACAAAGAGCTCGGCGTCGTGGTGCTCGACATCGGCGCGGGCACCACGGACATCTCCTGCTGGGAAAAGGGGCAAGTGGAATTCACGGCCGTTGCGGCCATGGGCGGCAATACTATTCAGCGCGACATTGCGGCGGTGCTCGGCTGCAACATGAGCGACGCCGAAGACATCAAGCTCACTTACGGACACTGGCCGTTGCGTCAGGAAGACGCTTATGAAACGGTACGTTACATGAGAGAGTCGACCGGCGAGCCCGATTCCTGCTCGTGCGAAAAAATTGTGATGACCGTTGAGTCGCGGCTCACGGAAATGTTTAAAGTTATTGCCCGCACGTATCTCAGTCCCGACGGTTGGAACTTGAGGGCTTCGGCGGGCATCGTTCTGACGGGCGGCGTGGCGCGTATGCCGGGGATTGCCGAACTGGCGCACCACATCCTGGGATTGCCCGTACGGGTGGGAATGCCGCTGATGCAAAGCGATGCGAGCATCGGATTGGTGAGCCCGGAAGACGCCACTGTGGTGGGCGTACTCACCGAAACCGTGCGTCGACGCCGTTTGTCCGGTGCGGAAAAACGATCTGACGGAACGTTTTCGGGGTTGCTCGCGCAATTGAAACGCATTGTGTTTGGAGACTTCTCCGGCTAAAAGAACAAAACAGGGAGCCAAAAATGGCAAAAATTTTGATCGTTGACGGCGGCGTGCCGTTTCACGGTGTGGGCGGAACGCTCAATCACAGCTATGCGGAACTTGCGCAAAAAACGTTGACTGCCATGGGGCATGAAGCAACGATCACGCGCGTGGATGGGAAATGGCAGGCCGCGGAGGAAGCCGATAAGTTCAAGGCGGCCGATGCGGTGATTCTGACCTTTGCCGCTTGGTGGATGGGAACACCTTGGCAAGTCAAGCAATATATCGACGAAGTGTTTTGCGCCGGTCTTTCCGTGGGCGGCGACGGACGCACCCGTACCGATCCAGCGCATAACTACGGTCGCGGCGGTGTGCTCACCGACAAGAAGTACATGCTTTCCATCACGTGGAATGCGCCGTTAAACGCTTTTGTCGATCCCAAGGAATTTTTCGGCGGCGTCGGCATTGATGCCGTTTTGCTGCCCGTGCACAAGGCTTTCCAGTTCATCGGCATGAAGAATATCGGTAAGACCTTCATGGCCAACGATGTGATCAAGAATCCGACGCACGCAGAAGACTTCGCCCGTTTTGAAGCCACGTTGAAGGAAAACTTCGCCGCACTCTGAAGGCGTACCCGATCGTTTTTTATTCTGAAAAGAGCTGCAGAATTTTTCAGTGTTCTGCAGCCTTTTCGCGTCTATTGAACAGCATTTTTTGTTAATTATGTCGACACCGGTCTTGCACAAAACGGGCTTTCGCGCCTGGCTTCCGATCATTGCGCTTGCCTTTGCCGCCTTTGTTTTCAACACGAGCGAATTCCTGCCCGTGGGGTTACTCCCCGACATTGCCAAGAGTCTCCATGAGACCGTGCCCTTTACCGGACTTATTTTGACGGGTTACGCGTTTGTGGTGGCCGTTATGTCGCTGCCGCTCACAATCGTTACGGCTCGATTTGAACGGCGCAAACTGCTGTTGGTTTTGCTCTTTGTCTTTTCGCTTTGTCACTTCGTCGTGCCTTGGGTCGAAAGCTTTGAGACGCTTTTTGCCGCCCGTGTCGGTGTGGCGCTCACGCACTCAATTTTCTGGTCGATCATGACGCCGCTTGCTGCCCGCGTGGCTCCGCACGGCAAACGCGCTGTTGGGTTAGCCGCCGTGATGGGCGGCACGATTGTGGCGACAGTGTTGGGCGTTCCGATCGGCACCAATCTCGGACACCTTTTCGGCTGGCACATGTCGTTTTTCATCATCGGCATCGGCTCGGCCTTGGTGTTCGTGGTGATTTTCTTCGTGCTGCCGGTTTGTGAAGCCACACACGCAGGGTCGTTGAAGAGTCTGCCTGTGATCTTGAAGCGCCCGGGTCTGCAGCAGCTTTATTTCCTGACGGTGGTGACGGTACTCGGGCAATTTACGGCCTATTCGTACCTCAACCCGATTTTGGCGACTGCGGGCGGTTTGGACGAAGGCATGATCGTCACGATGCTTTTTGTCTTCGGCATTGCCGGCATCATCGGAACGGTTGTTGCCTCCAAAACGGTGGACAGACACTGTGAGACGACGCTTCTGGGCGCCATGGTGATTGTCTGCGCATCGTTGGCTTTGCTCGCTGTGAGCGCCGCCAATACGGTGAGCCTGACGGTGTTGGTCGTTTGCTGGGGCGCTGCGATGACGGCCGTTTGTTTAGCGTTTCAGACGGTGTTGCTCACGGTCGCTCCCGATGCGGCTGACGTGGCTGCATCTCTATATTCGGGTATTTTCAATGTCGGCATTGGAGGAGGTGCTTTCATCGGCAGTCGTGTTTCCGAAGCGGCGGGATTCATGCCGGTAGCCTATGTCGGCGCAGCTATCGTTGGATTGTCTCTCCTGAGTCTTCTTGCCGTGAAACTCAGAACAGGCAAATGGCTGTTGGGTGAACAGGCGGGACACAGAGTGGGCGAGCCGGTCCACGAGACGCATTAGTGGCAAAGCGTGAAGCTACTAAATACCTGTTTCGGTATAACATAAAAATATACTGAATCAGGTATGTTTTCCATGGAAATTTCCAGTAGGACGACAATGATGCTGCGCACTCCGCCGGCCGTTTCAGTGTGGCTTAAAGCCAAACGGCGAGAAAGAGGCATGACGCAAAGCGAGCTTGCACAAAAAGCCGGTGTGACGCAGCGACTGGTGTCGGATTTTGAGCGCGGCAAGGTTGATATTCGGGTCGACACGCTTTGTCGGCTCTTTATCGCGATGGATCTGTGTCTGTCGGGTATTGACGAGCGTTTGGCGTGCGAAAACGAGGAACCGCTGGAATGGTAAAAATGCCGACGGCAACATATCTCCGCGACGCTGGTAGTTACAAATAATGTCCCGTGCGACTCTCCGTACAAGCCTTAATTGACGCAACGGAACCGGCCGCCACGACGCGACCGCCTGCTTCACCTCCCTCGGGGCCCATGTCAATGATCCAGTCGGCGTTGCGAATGACGTCTAAGTCGTGTTCGATTACTACGACTGTTGCACCGTTTTCAATCAGGCGATTGATGACGCCGAGCAATGTTTCAACGTCAAGCGGGTGCAGTCCGATCGTGGGTTCGTCAAAGACGAAGACCGTATCGCTCTGAGCGCGCGTCATTTCGCCCGCAAGCTTTAAGCGCTGCGCTTCGCCGCCTGAAAGGTTCGGCGTGGCTTCTCCGAGTGTCAAATACCCGAGACCGAGAGAAGCCAGTGTCTCAAGACGTCGGCAGACAGTGGTGAGTCCCGCGCAGGCGTGCAACGCCGTATTGATGTCCATTGCCATCAGCTGCGGCAACGTATGAAGTTCTCCGTTTTTATTTTCGAACTCCACACGGTGCGCGAGCATTCCGTAGCGGCTTCCGCGGCAATCGGGACAGTCGATGTTGACGTCGGGCAGGAATTGAACGTCCAGATTGACTTCTCCCGTGCCGTCGCAGGTCGGACAACGCAGTTTGCCGGTGTTGTAGGAAAAATCGCCCGCTTTAAATCTCTGATCTTTGGCGTCCTGCGTTTTGGCAAAAACCTTGCGCAGCTCATCGTGTACGTTGGCATAGGTGGCGACGGTCGAGCGCACGTTGATGCCGATCGGAGAGGCGTCAATGAGTTTGACGGCGGAAATGCCCGGAGCCTCAATGCTTGTGACGTGCTCCGGCAACGCTCGTTTGCTGACAAGCGACGAAAGTGCCGGAACCAGACTTTCGAGCACCAACGTGGTTTTGCCGGAACCGGAAACGCCGGTGACCACGGTAAGCCGCCCTTTGGGAATCCGTACGTGCAAGGGCTTGACCGTGTGAATCGCTTTGGTCTTGAGGTCAATGGTCCCAAGTGAAAAGACGTCGGACTCCGATATCGGCATGCGAACGGAAACAGTTTTTCCCGCCAGGAACGGTCCGATGAAGGAAGCCGGATCATGCGCAAGTTTCTCTATGCTGCCTTGTGCGATGAGTCGGCCGCCTGCAGCACCCGCGCCCGGTCCCATTTCGATCAAATGATCGGCTGCAGAGAGTATTTGCACGTCATGATCGACAAAGACAACCGAGTTGCCGTCGGCGACCAGATCTTTCATCACGGCCAGAAGCCCCTCAATGTTGCTCGGGTGCAGACCGATGGAGGGTTCGTCCAGAACATAGAGGACACCGGTGGTGCGGTTGCGTACAGCGCGCGCCAATTGCATGCGCTGACGTTCGCCCGTTGAGAGGCTGGAAGCGGCGCGATCGAGCGACAGATAACTCAAGCCCAGATCACAGAGGCGTTTTGCGTTTTCCAAAAACGATTCGCAGATGCTTTGTGCCATCGGGCGCATTTCTTCGGGGACGGAAGCGGGAACAGCTTTGACCCATTCGATGAGTTCGGACAGAGGTTTGCAGCAGGCTTGAGCAAGATTGATGCCGTTTAAAAGCGGCGCACGGGCTTTTTTCGAGAGACGCGTACCCCCGCAGTCCGGGCAAGCGTCTTCCTTGAGAAATTTCGCTACGCGCTTCATGCCGGATTCGTCCTTGACTTTGGCAAGCGCATTTTCAACGGTGTAGACCGCGTTGAAGTAGGTGAAGTCAAGCTCAACAGGATTGGAATTCTTGCCGCCCTTGTAAAGGATGTGCTTTTTCTCCGCAGGACCCTCAAAGACGATCTTCTTTTCCCTGTCAGTCAGGTCCTTGAAAGGCACGTTCGTGCGCACGCCCATTTCGCGGCAGACATCGACCATGAGCGACCACATGAGCGAACCCCAAACGACGACTGCGCCTTCTTCAATGGTGAGGTTCTCGTCCGGAACCAATGTACTGCGATCCACGGTACGAACGATGCCGGTGCCGCTGCAAGTGGGGCAGGCGCCCGCACCGTTAAAGGAGAGGTCTTCGGCTGAAGGACCGTAAAAGCGTACTCCGCAGGTCGGACAGACGAGCTCTTTTTCTGCGGCCACCAAAAGGGAGGGAGGAACATGGTGGCCGTTGGGACAAACGTGACTTGCTAAACGCGAGAACATCAGGCGCAGGCTGTTGAGCAATTCCGTCGAGGTGCCGAACGTGCTGCGGATACCGGCAATGCTGGGGCGCTGACGCAATGCAAGAGCTGCCGGGACGTGAAGAACCTCGTCGACGGTCGCTTTGGAAGCCATCGTCATGCGGCGCCGCGTGTAGGTTGAGAGTGAATCGAGATAGCGGCGCGAGCCTTCTGCATAAAGAACGCCAAGCGCAAGAGACGATTTTCCTGAACCCGAAACGCCTGCGATGCCGACAATTTGGTGCAATGGCACCGACACGTTGATGTCTTTGAGATTGTGGACGCTTGCGCCGCGGATGTCGATCGTTTGAATGTTGGCCATGTTGTTGCTTTGTTCGGAATGGGACTCAGATAAGTCGTGGCATTGCTACTTTATCGCGCGCTGTGGCGAAATGGCATTTTTGCGGAAAAATGTGTTTTCAAAGCGTGGATTTTCGCGGAAAAATGTGTGAAATTCGTGCGAAAAATCCTGGAAAAATGTGGAAAACAAAGTAAAATTCCTTGAAAATCAAGGAGAAATGCGGTGAAGCGTGCGGCGTTTGAAGATTTGACAGTCTGGAAGGAAAGTCCGGACCGAAAACCATTGGTGATCCGCGGAGCGCGTCAGGTGGGCAAAACGTGGCTGATGCGGCAGTTCGGTGCAGAGTGCTATAAGAGCGTCGCCTACTTTAATTTCGACGAAGATGTGAACTTGGCTTCCGTTTTCGAAGCGAACAAAGATCCGTACCGTATCGTTGAATTGTTGTCATTGGTTGCCGGTGAAAAGATTTATCCGCGCGACACGCTCATCATTTTTGACGAGATTCAGGAGTGTTCGGCAGCACTTAACGCGCTCAAATATTTCAAAGAAAAAGCAAACGACTATCACGTGATGGCCGCCGGGAGCCTTCTGGGAACACTTTTAGCTCAGCCCAAGTCTTATCCGGTCGGAATGGTTAATCTGCTTGATCTCTACCCGCTGTGTTTTGACGAATTTCTGGAAGCCACTGATCCGGAACTCTTTGTCTACTATCGGAGCATTCGCAAAGATCAGACAATCGAGGAACTTTTTCACCGACGCCTTTTGGAAGCATTCAACCATTATTTGATCATCGGCGGTATGCCGGAGTGTGTGGCATCTTGGAAGCAGTACAAGGACCCGAACAAAGTACTGCGTATTCAACGCGAACTGATCGAAATTTACGAGAATGACTTCTCCAAGCACAACGGAAAAATCAACAGCGGTCGCATTTTGCAGGTCTTCCGAAGCATTGTGCCTCAGCTCGCCAAAGCCAATGAGAAGTTTATGTACGGTGTCGTGCGTGAAGGCGCGAGAGCCAGAGATTTTGAGGAAGCCATCGAGTGGTTGGTTTCTGCCGGCATGCTCAACCGCGTCTACAACACGGCTAAGCCTGAGCATCCGCTACCGGCATTTGACAAGTCGGATCAATTCAAGCTTTTTTTGTTCGACACAGGACTTCTGAAGTGCATGGCTGGCATCGATAATTCGGCGATTTTGCTCAAAAGCGACTATCAATTTAAAGGCCCTTTGACTGAGAACTATGTTTTGCAGCAGTTGCAAGGTCTTTTTGACGTTGCGCCTCGCTATTACGCGGACAAGCGCGGAGAAATCGACTTTGTTCTGCAGAACGGGACTGAAATCATCCCGGTTGAAGTCAAGGCTGGTGAAGATAAATCGGCTCCGTCGTTTAAGCGGTACATTGCCGAGCACGCACCTCGACAGGCAATACGCTTTTCCAAGCGCGGATATCGCAGAGACGGTTCGATAACCAATATTCCGCTTTATCTTGTGCGAAAAACCAAAGAACTTTTGTGAGCAGAAAAATGGCAGGCGTGTCTGTATTGCAAAGCTCGGTCTGGCCATTGCCGAGCTTGGTTGCGCACCGCGGAGCAGGATTTTTGGCTCCGGAAAACACACTTACGGCGTTCGTGACGGCAAAAGAGTTCGGCTGCAGAGCCGTGGAGTTTGACGTGCAGCTCACAGCTGACGGCGTACTCGTGTTGAGCCACGATCTAGAGCTTGGGCGCGTCATTGACGGCATCGGTTTCGTTGGAGAACTATCTTCTGCCGATCTGAAATTGCTTCGGGTAAAAAATCCGCATCAGCCCCAGCAAGACTCGGCTCTGGTTTGTTTTCTGCAGGAGGCTGTTGAAGTATGTTCAACCTTGAGATTGGCGATGAATGTCGAACTTAAGCCGGTATCCGGTCGAGAAGCTGAGCTTGCGGAACGTGTCGCGGTGTTTTTGAGAAAGGCGAAGGTGGACGTTCCGCTTTTGGTGTCAAGCTTTTCCACAAAGTGCTTGGTTGAATTACGTAAAAGAAGTCCTGAAACGCCGTGCGGCTTTTTGTTTGAAGAGCCGGAGTGCGATTGGCTTACAGTAGCGAATGCGATTCAGGCGAGAACGGTTCATCCGCACAAAGATTTGGTCACTCCCGAGATGATCGAGACGGCGCATAAACATGGTTTGGGGGTGATGGCCTGGACGGTGGACGATGTTGAAGAGGCGAAGGCACTTATAAAAATCGGGGCGGATGCTATCTGCACAAACCGCCCCGACATTCTCAAAACTATTTTTTAGAACTGCTTTTCGATAAGCACGGGACCGGCCGGCCCGAGCAGATAGCGCGTATCCGAACGAGGCCGGAAGGACTTCAATACCACAAAGCCTGGCGCCTTTGTCGGATTCTTAGCCTGTCTCTTGGCCGAAACATGCGAGATGATGAAGCGACAGGAGGCTGCTTCGGAAGCCGTGAGCGTGACGCCCGAGTGCCACTCGATGGCGGCTCGTTCACTCAAGGGAAGCGTCTGCGCCAGCACACAGTCTGTTCCGGACACGAAGTGCATGGTTTTGAGTTCCTGTGTCATTTCGCGAGCGATGTTGGCGAAAGTACGGTTGCTGTCGATAACCGGTCCGAACAGGCACACGGCGCTGATCCAAAGCACCGTGATGCCGGATGCGCTCAACCAGGGCCCCGTCCAGAAACGGATCGGACGACGCATAAGACGGCGCACGCAGAGATAAAGCCAGAAAGCGAGCAAGGCGGCAGCCAGAACCACAGCGACCCAGTGCGCGTGCGAGACGGATTCGTCAGCCGTTAAACGCAGAATCGACCAGTGCATCTTCGGCGGAAAGCTCAATGTCCAGGCAATAAAGTAAGCCCAGACGCCTGCCAACGCCAATGTGAAAACCGCCACCGAAAAGAGCTCCAGCATGCTTTTGGTGCTGCGATTGCAAGCCATCAAACCGAAAGTGGCAAGCACGCACAAAGGAGCGATCGTGACCGAAAGAAGCGTTTCTGCTGCAACGTCGGACGACAGCATGAAGCCGACGAACCAGGCAAAGCAAAAGCTCAGCGGCAGTGCAATGTGCGTGACGGTCAAGTTCTTGCGCCACATCCAGATCGCCCAGAATGCAAACGGCCAGACCGGGCACAAATACCAAATGAAATGTTTGATGAACCACAGGATTTCCTGCGGGTCAAAGAACCCGACGATTTGAATCTGGCGCTGCGCCCACAGATTGAAGTAGTCGCCTGCGACGACCCCCGCAAGAAGATAGGACACCAACGGCCACAGGCCGAAAGTAACAAAGGCAACTGCGATCGTGGTGAAAATCTTTCGACTCGTGTCGCCGATGCCGCGCACCAGGATATGGGACATCAGACAGCCGACCAAAACGGTGGCACCGACGAGAAGATTGGAACAAAGGATGCTGGCGCCGCAAGCAAAACCAGCGAGCGCAGAACCCCAGTAAGGACGGGTAAGGGCCCAGCAGCAGCCAAAGAAGGCAGCGCAGGAAAAGGCGAGTTCTGCCGTTTCAAAAACAGCTTCATGCTGTTTGACGACGATGCCGAAAATCGAAATGAAAAAGAGTGTGGCGGCATCGGCCATCAGGCGGCCGAAGTCCCGATATTGTGCTTGACGGGCAAATGCTTGTTCAACGGGCTGAGCCTCATGGCGGCGAGCCAAAAACCAGGTTCCGTACCAAATGCAGGACGTGCTGATGGCAAACCACAAAATGGACGACAGGCGCATGGCCCGCAGTTCGCCCACAAGCCCGCCGAAAAGGGTGGTGAAGATGGCACCGATCCACCCCGGCAAAGGGCCTTGTTCGGTGATGATTTCACCGGAGGCAAAGGGAAAGAGCCAGCTTGCAGGGTCCGTGAAATCGATGGATACAACTTCGGCGAGCAGCCGACTTTCGGCGGAAGACCATAAGTCGCGGCCGAAAAGCCCCGAGAGAACAAAGATTGTCAAAAGGGCAAGCAAAAGAAACCGCGGCATCTTGTGTGCGGCTTCTTGCGTGACATTCAGGGGCGTTGGCTTAAGGTCGAGCATCCGTGGGACCGTTGAGACTTGAATTAACCTATTTTATCGATCCGGGGTGTCTTCGTGAAAAATACCGGATACAACACAAAAAAGCCCCGAACGAAGCGGGGCTTTTTTGATTCCAAGCTTGATCGTTCTTCGCAGAACCGGAACCGAGCTTTGATCGATTCCGGAACGATTCGCCGAAGAATTACTTGGCGCTCTTGGTGACGTGAGCGTACTTGGCGCGGAACTTTTCCACACGGCCGGCTTCGACGATGCGGGTCTGAGCGCCGGTGTAGAAGGGGTGGCTTTCCGAGCTGGTATCAAGCTTGAAGAGCGGGTAGGTCACGCCGTCGATTTCAACGGTTTCCTTGGTCTGCACAGCAGAGGAGATGATGAAGGTCTTGTTGATCGAGAGGTCAACGAAGGCGACGGGACGATACTCGGGGTGAATATTGGGTTTCATTCAAATAAATTCCGAAAATGATTTTGTCGGCCGCCCTGCGGGCCTTGCGCAGCTGCCTCTATAGGAGAGGTCTTACGCCGGGCATGCACGCCACGTACCAAACGGAAAGGACGCGATTATCCGCGATTTTTTTAAGAAAATCAAGTGTGTCGGCTAAAGTTGTCAACGGCAGACCCGGTAGCGCTTCTCGTCTTGAGCTTCTCAGTTGCAATTGCCAAATTGCGTTCGAATGCTTGCGTCGAAACAAAATCCGCTTCTGAACTCGTTTTGTCAGAAGCGGATTTCTGAGAGCTTCGGCAGCAAGAGAATTATCTGCCGCCGCGCATCATGTCGAAGAATTCGGCGTTGCTCTTCGTGTTGCGGATTTTTTCGAGCAGGAATTCCATGGCTTCGATTTCGTCCATATCAAAGAGGAGCTTGCGCAGAATCCAGATCTTCTGGAGGTTGTCCGGGGGAATCAGCAAATCTTCGCGGCGGGTGCCGGAGCGATTGATGTTGATGGCCGGGTAGACGCGTTTTTCAGCCAGACGGCGTTCCATCACAATTTCGGAGTTGCCGGTGCCCTTGAATTCTTCAAAGATTACTTCGTCCATGCGGCTGCCGGTGTCGACGAGTGCCGTGCCGAGAATGGTGAGCGAGCCGCCTTCTTCCACATTGCGGGCCGCACCGAAGAAGCGCTTCGGACGCTGCAGTGCGTTGGCGTCCACGCCGCCCGTGAGCACCTTGCCGGAACTCGGCACCACAGTGTTGTAGGCGCGGGCCAGACGCGTGATCGAGTCGAGCAGAATCACCACGTCTTTTTTGCTTTCGACGAGACGCTTGGCTTTTTCGATCACCATTTCAGCCACCTGCACGTGGCGCGTGGCGGGTTCGTCGAATGTAGAGGCAATGACTTCACCCTTGACCGAGCGCTGCATTTCCGTCACTTCTTCGGGTCGCTCGTCAATGAGAAGCACCATCAAAACGCAATCGGGGTGATTGGCGGTGATGGCGTGTGCAATGGACTGCATCAGAATCGTCTTACCTGTCTTGGGGCTGGCGACGATCAGGCCGCGCTGACCTTTGCCGATCGGAGCGATGATGTCAATCAGTCGTCCCGTTACGTTTTCTTCGCCGCGCATATTGCGTTCCAGACGCAACGGCTCGGTCGGGAAAAGCGGCGTGAGATTTTCAAAGAGCATGCGGTGCTTGAGCTGTTCGGGCGGAAGGCCGTTCACCGTATCGACTTTGACGAGTGCAAAGTAGCGTTCGTTGTCTTTGGGTGTACGGACTTCGCCTTCGATCGAGTCGCCGGTGTGCAAGTTGAAGCGGCGGATCTGCGAGGGCGAAATATATATGTCGTCCGTGCTTGCAAGGTAGCTCGTGTCGGGGCTGCGCAAAAAGCCGAAACCATCGGGCAAAACTTCGAGCGTGCCGTCGCCGAAAATCTGTTCGCCCTGTTTGGCACGCTTTTTGAGAATTGCGAACATGAGTTCCTGCTTGCGCATGCGCTGCGCATTGTCGATCTCAAGTTCGGTAGCCATCTGAAGTAGCTGGCTGATGTGCAGTGTTTTGAGCTCAGAGAGATGCATTTTGAAGTGAATGTTCAAATAGTTTGACCGCGCACATGCAGACGCGCGCAGACAAACGCTCTTGCGGACAAGAGCCGGTTTGTAAGTTGGTTGAAAAAAGAACGGAAAAGGCGCCGGATGATCGGCAGCTTTGCGCCCGATGCGCCGCCAAAGGCGGAGGGCAAAGAGAATTGCGGCCGGGCGGCAACGGAAAGCCGCCCGAGACGGGCCGCAGTTTACAGCATTTACGGGTTAAAGGTACTGCTCGATGAAGGACATCAGCTCGCTCTTACCCATGGCGCCGGTGTGCTGACCGACGACTTCGCCGTTCTTGTAGACGAGCACCGTCGGGATGCCGCGAATGTTGTTTTCGGTGGCGATGGCGGAATTTTCGTCCACGTTGTACTTGGCGATCACGGCGCGGCCGTTGAACTGTTCGGCAGCAGCGTCAAGCGACGGGGCGAGCATGCGGCAGGGGCCGCACCAGGGGGCCCAGAAGTCGACGAAGACGGGCTTGTCGGTCACGTTCTTCACGGTGTCCTGAAAGTTGGCATCGGTCGCGGTGAGGATGAATTCGCTCATGATTTTCTCTGATAATGAATTAAACGCTCAGCGTCAGTCTGCGAAATATTCAACACGGGCACCGGGGCTGCTTGTGCCCGGAATCGGTCGGTGATGCGCTGCAATCAAGGACTGCGGCGAAATACGGTGAGGTGAAATGCCTCGGTCTGAGCCGACCGAATCGGAAGCTTCGCAAACTGGCAGGCGAAACAAAACGGAAAAACGGGCCGTCGCCCTTGTGGGGCGCGGATAGCCGCACGGCAAACACAATGTCTGCAGGCGGCGCGGATAGCCTCTGGAGGAACTCGGGGCTCCAGCAGTGGCCATCCTTGTTCGTGGGCAATATATCAAAAATTGACGGCAACCGTGACGCTCATTTTTTTGAGAGTAACGGTAAAAAAGGAAAAAACTATCGATATGGACGGTAGAGTCAATAAGTCGATCGGAGCGGTTATCCGATCTCAATTGTCTGAGACGCTTCTTTGGGAAAAACGAACATAACACATAGAATCTAGCGAAATTTGCAAAAATCTAGTGATCGATATGTTGGATTGATTGGAAGAGTTGCGCAAATCCGTCGTGCCGATGGTACGCAATTCTGTGGTGTGTTCGTTTCGCGGAGACTTTCAACCGACTACAATGAAGCAATTTGTGCGGCACGGCACAGGCTGCGTCGCGGAACAAAAGAATAGGGAGACAAAAATGGCAATCCGACACTTTCTGAAGCTCGCAGATTTCACTAAAGACGAACTCAACACGATGTTGCGCCGCGCAGCGGAAATCAATGCGTTGCAAAAGGCCGGCACACCGTATGCTCCCTTCGGCGGCAAAGTGCTGGTGATGATTTTCGAAAAGGCCAGCACTCGCACGCGCGTCTCCTTTGAGTCCGGTTTCTATCAGCTGGGCGGCAACGTGATTCATCTCTCAAGCCAAGGCTCACAGCTCGGCCGCTCGGAATCCATTGAAGACACTGCGCGCGTCGTAAGCCGCATGTGTGACCTGGTCATGATCCGCACCTTCGGGCAGGATCGTCTGGAAGCCTTTGCCAAAAACAGCTGCGTGCCGGTGATCAACGGCCTTACCAATGAATACCATCCCGTGCAGATCATGACCGATATTCTCACCTTCATGGAACACAAGGGTTCCATCGAAGGCCGTACGGTCTGCTGGGTGGGCGACGCCAACAACATGAGCTACTCGTGGCTGGAAGCGGCCAAGATTCTGGGCTTTCACATCAATCTGGCGATTCCCGAAGGTTATCCGCTCGATCTTTCGCTGATCCCGGAAGGAGACGACTACTACACCGTTTTCCGTGATCCGATCGAAGCCGCCAAGGGAGCCGATCTGGTGACTACCGACGTCTGGACCTCCATGGGCTTTGAAGAAGAAAACGAAAAGCGCCGTCGCGACTTTGCCAACTATCAGGTCAACAGCGCCGTGATGGAGGCTGCCAACCCCGGTGCGCTCTTCATGCACTGCCTGCCTGCGCATCGCGGCGAAGAGGTGACGGCCGAGGTGATCGACGGCCCGCAGTCCGTTGTGTGGGACGAAGCGGAAAATCGCCTGCATGCTCAAAAAGGCATCATGGAGTTCTGCCTTAACGCTTCGAGCAAAGCCTGATGGGCAATAACCGTAAAACGACCGCTCGCTTTCAGGAAGGTTCCGGAGCATCGTTAGGTGCGCCGGAACTTGTTCGCTTATCCAAACGCATGAGCGAACTGGGGCTCGCAAGTCGCCGCGAGGCGGACGCCTTCATCGAAAAGGGCTGGGTGCTGGTCGACGGCAAGGTGGCGCAGTTGGGGCAAAAGGTAGGGCCCGGAGCGCGCATCGAACTCAAGGCGCAGGCCAGCTACAGTCAAAAGCAGCAGGTGACGGTGCTTCTCAACAAACCTGTCGGTTACGTGAGCGGACAGGCTGAAGACGGCTACAAACCCGCCAAGACTTTGATCACGCCGGAAAATCGCTGGGCCGGTGACGATTCGACGCTTCGCTGGAGCAGCTCGCAATTGAGAAGTCTTGTTCCCGCAGGGCGTCTGGACATCGATTCCGTGGGACTTCTCGTGCTTACGCAGGACGGACGCGTTGCCAAGGCCATCATCGGCGAAAACAGCACGATCGAAAAAGAGTACATCGTGCGCGTTGCCGATGCTCAGTCCGGTCAAGCACCGAAGTTTGCGGCGCAAACGTTGGCGCTTCTTCGTCACGGTTTATCTCTTGACGGTAAAGCGCTGTTGCCTGCTCAAGTTGAAGTTTTAAATGACGATGAGCTTCGTTTTGTTCTAAAAGAAGGCAAGAAACGCCAGATTCGCCGTATGTGTGCTGCCGTCGGCTTTAAAGTGCTGCGTCTAAAGCGCGTACGCGTGGGTCGTGTACGCCTGGGGGCTTTGCCGCCCGGCAAATGGCGTTATCTCAAAGACAACGAACGCTTCTGATTTCTAACATTCGCATTCTGCTCGTATGTTCGCGCCGGAATTCAATCCCATCGCTTTTTCGATCGGTCCCCTTGCCGTGCACTGGTACGGTCTGATGTATCTCTTAGGATTTGCCTTCTTCTGGGCGTTGGGACGGTTGCGCGCGAAGGATCCGTGGCGTCAGATGACCGCCAACGATGTGGAAGACATTCTTTTTTACGGCGTGCTCGGGGTCATTCTCGGGGGACGTTTGGGTTTTTGCTTTTTCTACCAGCCTGAGTGGTACCTGTCGCATCCTTTGGACATCTTCAAGGTGTGGCAGGGCGGTATGAGTGCGCACGGCGGCATCATCGGTTCCATCCTGGCGATCTGTGCGTTTGCCCGCATCAAAGGCAAAACTTTTCTTGATGTGGCCGATTTTGTGGCGCCGCTTGTGCCGTTGGGACTGATGTTCGGGCGCATCGGCAATTTCATCAACGGCGAATTGTGGGGACGTGCGGCTGGTTCTGACGTCCCCTGGGCCATGATTTTCAAGAATTCCGGTACGTTGGTGCCGAGACATCCGTCGCAGCTTTATGAAGCATTCCTGGAAGGGGCGCTGCTTTTCACTGTGTTGTGGTGGTTCTCCAGCAAGCCGCGCGTGGCCGGCGCCGTTGGCTCGCTCTTTTGCATGGGCTACGGTCTGGTACGTTTCATCGTGGAATATTTCCGCGAACCCGACAGCTATCTCGGACTGGGACTTTTCGGCCTTTCCAGAGGCCAATGGCTGAGTCTCCCTGTTTTCTTGCTTGGACTTGTTGTTTGGATTTGGGTGCACCGCCGCAAGAGTGCCGAGAATTGATTTGTCAGAGCAGGTGCGCAAGGAAAAGCCTGCAGATGTCCGTACGCAATTCCAAAAAGAGGGACTTCAAAGAAATCCCGCAGGAATCCCCTGCATTCATGTAGGGGAGGAATGCGACTCTAAAACCCCCGACGCTATTTTTTGGGGAGGCAGGCAACAAATAGATGAATGTAGTCTGTACACTGCGTTCCTCGTGAAAGGAACCCTATGCTCACCGGACGCAAATTTGCCGCCAGGTTTAAGAATTCATCTGCACGCGAGGCCTACCTCACTTGGTCGGCCGGGCAGATGTTTATCTACAACGAATGCGTCCTGGAACAGAGGTTCTTTGACAGCCTCAGCCGACTGATAGCGGAAACTGAACGGC
>ENA-UOJD01000339-UOJD01000339.1-human-gut-metagenome-genome-assembly--contig:-P48-NODE-339-length-71543-cov-10.057045_pt1 | contig 71543 bp, 47 predicted proteins | sample MGYA00242342_ERZ723889 | MGnify/ENA metagenome assembly ERZ723889 | reverse complement strand
AACGGCGCTTTTTTGTGTCTATTCTTTCTCTGCCGTAGGACTTTTCTTTTCTCGGCCGGCCATTTGGAACAAACCAATCTCCGTTGGAGAGGGTGTCTCCGAAACCTGTTGTGTGCCGGCTTCATATCCCCCATCCGATACGGAAACTTTGGATTGGGCCTCCTCTTCCTTATAGGAATGCTTTGGTCTAAACAGGGTTTATTGATTCTTGTATCGTTTTATCCGACGGATGTTAAGAGAAGATAAGTTCATACACTCCGCATCGGAAACTCGGCACATTTTGTTTTTCTTTTCTCGGCCTGCCATTCGGAAGCAATCTATTGCTCCGAGAAGGCCGTGCTTTTCTTTAGGGAATTGGTGTTGGTTCGGATGTTCGATTGCCGATGCAGCTCTCGAAGGTTCGATTCCGAACCGAGAAGATAAGTCTATACGCTTCGCATCGGAGACGTGGCGCGGGAGGCGTAGTTCCGGCAGCGACAGTGTCCGGAGTGTGAATTGAAGAATTTTGGGCTGCGTTCCACGCGCTGTTTCGTCCGTGCGGCCGGGGTGCAGGTTGTCGTTGGGAATGTGTGAAAAGAGGTGGAAACAATCGGCGTTCCCTTGTGGAATGCGCTTTGAAGTATCTGTTAAGCCATCCGTTTCTCCGTATGAAGAGTGATTGGCTTTTTTCACGAAAAAAATCGAGTAAAAAATAGGATGGATGGCAATATATAATTATATTTGCAAGTAGTAAAACGGAATGAAAAGATTGCGGCGTTTTAAATAGTTAAAAAAATAACGCACAATATTTCGAGATAGAGATAAAGAAATATTTTTATTTTTGCGAATTCTGTTTTATATTTGCATCAGAGGTATTATACGGTTTTTAGCGGGAATACCGTTTGTATGATGGAGCAAACGGTGCGGCAGGATTGTCGGAAAGGCGGCCGCGACTGTATGCTCGGAAGTCCGGATAGACGGTAGGCGAGTTACCGACCGGAGGTGCCGGAGAGTGGAAAAACGGAAAGACAGGAGAATCAGGATAAAGTGATAAGAGCTTAAAGCAGCCCGGCTTACAGGGCAAACAGTAGTAATTGGTTTATATAATAGAAGATTGGTTAAAAGTTGTGGAAGAACGGCTTATCCGGGAGGATGCGGCCGTTCTTTTTTTGTGTGGAGGCCGGCAGTCTTTCGGGACGGTGACGACGAAGCACTCCCCGCCAGCGTTGCGCTGACAGGAGCTACCGGTGTCGGAGAAGTGGATATATAGTCAAAACGACGGGTCTGTGTGTATTTTTCTTCAACAAATATTGTTGCATATGTTATTTTATTATGCTATATTTGTTCTTAACAAGACTGCCATTAATTTCTAACGCATATTTATTCTATGAAAAAAATTTTGACTGTATTGGCCCTTGCGGCCGCCGTGCTGGGCGTGTCGTGCGATAGGCCGGAGGAGCCTCAGGTGAAACCGACGCTGACCGTTTCTCCCTCGGAACTTGCATTCGCAGCTTCCGGCAATTCCAGCAAAACCGTTACCGTAACCGCCGAAAATGTCGGGTGGGAGATTACCATGTCCGACGAATCCAAGGCGTGGATTACCGTGACGGAAAATTCCGACGGCAAGACGCTGACGGTCTCCGTTTCGGACAATGAGGCCGAGACGGCCCGCAACGGTTCGTTTACCCTCACGCCCGACAATGTTAAAGTAGACCCGAAGCGTGTCACTGTTTCGCAGGAAGGTGCCGAAGTGGGTGACCTCTCCTTCTCGCTTGACCCCACTGCTCTTACGTTCGACGGGGAGGGTGCTCCTGCGCAGGAGGTCGTCGTTGCCGTGAGCGATGCGAAGCTGACATGGACGGCGGCTCCGGAAGAGGCCGCCAAGGATTGGATTACGGTGACTGCCTCCGGCGACAAGATTTCCGTTTCGGTGGCCGACAATCCCGATACGACGGAACGGTCGGGGAACGTGATAGTTACTCCCGATACGAAGAGCGTGAACCCGAAAGCGGTTCGGGTGACGCAGAAGGGCAAAGTGCTTCCTCCGTCGCTCAGTACCAGCGTGGAGTCCGGCAAACTTGAATTCGACTACTCCGTTGTCGTAGGTACGACGGTCTATGTGACCGCCGTGGATGTGAACTGGGATGCCAAGGTTTCCGATACCCCCGATGTCGTGGGGAATCCGGTGGAGTGGCTGAAGGTCTCCAGCATCACCAAAGAGAATGTCGATACCCCCTATTTCAGTGTCCGTCCCGAAACGAATACCACGACCGAGGCGCGTAGCGCGTACGTAGTGGTTACGTCCGACAATCCGGAGGTACCCAATGTGACCATCGAGGTGGTACAGGCCGGAGGCAAGGAGTTCCTGACCAACCTGACGGCTCCCGTGGAGATAACCGATATGGGGACGGGCGTGGTGAACGACGTCTTTTTCTCTCCGAACCAGAAATGGCAGGACAGGCCGGTGGCCATGTGGTCTCTTACGCTGTTGGCACCGGGCGTCGAGCGTAGCAAGGATTGGCAGGGATTTTGGCACTACAACGGTATTGGCACGAGGTTGTTTATTGAGATTTATTCGGAGAGAATCGTGTACAACGACGATGGGGAGTACTATCTGCCCGAAGGCGATTACACGGTGGCGGCCGATGAGATGGATGAGAATGACCAGCCTGTTCTCGTGCCGTTTACCGTAAAGCCCGGCGAGGAGACCAACGGCAACATGTCGATAGTGGCCGGCAGTTGGTATTTGGAGGTTCTCGGCGAGGAGGATGTGTACGGCGGCATGGCTCCCATATCGTCCGGGACCCTGCACGTGGCCCGCAGCGGTGAGGAGTACACCCTGACGATGGACTTCAAGGACGACGCCGGCTTCTCCATTACGGGAACTTGCGTGACCAAACTCGATAACATGAGCGTGAATTTCTGGGAGCGTCCCGACCCGAGCGAACCGGAAGAACCGGAAGACCCGGACGAGGGCGGAGAACTGCCGCCTTTCGGCCCGCCTACCGAGTGACGGCCCGTATGGGATAGACAGCTCTATTTATATCGGCAGCACCCCCGCACCATATCTGTGCGGGGGTGCTTTTTCTCGGAAAGCCGGTCGGTGCGCCCTCTTTGCCGACGGGATGTCCCTGTCGGCGGTTACGGAAATTTTATGGAGAAATGGGAAGCTTTTATCGGTATTTCGGATACTGGAATATTTATATGTTATTGATTATTGTTTTAAAATATACTATATTTGTCAATGCTGTAATAAGCGTAACCGAGAACCTTTAACTATTGTAGCAAATGAAAAAAATTTATTCTCTGTGGATGATGCTCCTTCCGCTTGCCGTTGCAGCGGTCTCCTGCGGAAAGGAGCCTGTGGATACGGCTGCATCGCTTTCGGTGCAGCCCACGTTGTTGGAGTTCGCCGCAACGGGCAATGGCAGCCAAAGCGTCGCCGTCACGGCAACGAATACCGAGTGGACGCACGAAGTGTCGGGGGCGGCGCAGGAGTGGCTCTCCGCCTCGCTGGGCGAGGACGGGAAATCGCTGCTCATCTCCGTGACCGATAACCCGACGGCCGAGAAACGTTCCGGTACGGTATCCGTCAAGGCGGTGGACCATATCGAAATCAAACCCATCGGCATCACCGTGCAGCAGGAGGCCGGTGAAGGAGTGCAGCCGGGCGGTTCCATCACGGTCAGTCCCGAATCCCTCACCTTTGCGGGAGAGGGTGCGGAGGCGCAGCGTGTCGCCGTTACGGTCAGCAATCCGGAACTGACATGGACGGCAGCTCCGGAAGATGCCGCCAAGGAGTGGATTACGGTGACTGCCGACGGCGACGGAATTTCCGTATCGGTGAGCGATAATCCGGAAACCGACCAGCGTTCGGGGAACATCATCATTACCCCCGGTCTGGACGATGTAAGACCGCGGGCCGTGCGTGTGGTGCAGGAGGGGAAGATACTGCCTCCCTCGCTCGATGCCGACCCGAAGGAGGTCCCTGTTTTTGCGTATGACGGCAGTGTCGAACGGATTATCACGGTAACGGCCGTGAACTGCGATTGGGCCGTTCGCGTGGATTATACCGAAGGCGATGCGGGCGGTTGGGTAAAGGCGCAGACGATAAAGACAGAGGCTCATTCGGCCCTCAGCATATCGGTCGGCAGGAACGAGACGCTCGAAGCGCGTTCGGCTTCGGTGACCGTCTATGCCCTGGGAGTGGAGAATATTCCGGATATCGTCATTCCTGTCAGCCAGGAGGCGGGCAAGGAGTTCTTCTCTACGCTGACCGGCCCGGTGGCGATATCCGATATGGAATCGCTGGGGGCGCTTCAGTACCATATCTCTCCGAGTCAGACGTGGGATACCACGAATCCCGGTACCTATTGGATAATGGACATGTGGAGCAGCGGCGTTTCTCAGGAGAGCGATCTGTTTGGCAACAAATCGTTCCTCGGCAGCGGTACGCGCATCTATCTGAAGCTCTTTTCGGAGAATATTCCTTTCAATGACGACCAGGAGTTTACCCTGCCTGCCGGCGAGTATCGTGTGAAACAGTATGATGTCATCATCAATAAGGCGGACATAGTGCCCTATACCGTCGAAGCCGGAAGGGAAACGAAAAGTTTGACCTATCCGAGCGGCAGTTGGTACATGAAAGTGGATGACGGCGGATTTGCGGAGGCCGGCCCGCTGACGGGAGGCAGCATGACCGTGGCGGTGGACGGTCCCGATACCTATACATTCACGTTCGATTTTGTGGACGACCGAGGCAATGCGATAACCGGTACAGCCAAAGGTACCGTAACCAAGGCGAGCTGTAACTTCTTCCCGGAAGAGCCGGGAGAGGACGTGGAGCCTGACCCTGACCTTGACCCTGACCCCGACCCCGGTTTCGGGCAGTAACGGTTGCCGGACCATCCGCCGGACGGCCGGAAACGGACAGCCTTGCGACATGCAGTCGCAGGGCTGTCTCCGTTTTTCCGGAGGCGCTTTTTCGCCCTGCGGTATCCGGGAGAAAAAAATATCGCCTGCAAGTTGCGATAAACATTCGGAATGTGTATATTTACCAAACGGTATGCACCGACAACACACAACCTTTAACTAAATTCTATTATGAGAAAATTCTTATTTTTTGCAGCATTCGCTGCCATGTTCCTCGTTGCATGTAAAGGAACGGAGACACCGCAGGAACAGCCTTCCTTAAAAGTAAATCCTTTGGCTCTGGAATTTGCCGCGAGCGGCAATGCGAGTCAAACTCTCACCGTGGAAGCCGTCGCCGTGGAGTGGACGCACGAGGTGTCCGGCGCTGCGAAGGAGTGGCTGACCGTTTCCAAGACCGATGCGGAAACGCTTACCGTGACCGTGAGCGACAACGAGACTGCCGAAAAGAGGAGCGGTACTGTCACCGTTTCGGCTACAGACCATCCGGAAATGAAGCCGATAGGCGTCACGGTTTCGCAGGAGGCCGGCGAGGTGACGGAGTATTCGATTTCGGTGAATCCCGTATCGCTCGAATTCGAGGCCGACAGCACCGAACCGCAGGAGGTTACGGTGACTGCCGTGGGTGAGGGGCTGACGTGGACGGCCGCCGCCGAGCAGGGGGCCTCGTGGCTTCATGTCGAGGCATCGGGCGATAAAATCTCCGTGACGGTGGATGCCTACGAGGATACGGAACTCCAGCGTGCCGCGAACATTATCGTCACTCCCGACCGGGAGGGTGTTGCGGCCAAGAGCGTAAGGGTGACCCAGCAGCCTGCCGAAGAGGTGCCTTCGCTGACGGTCTCTCCTACCGATGCCATGGAGTTCGCCTACAACGAGACCGCCAGCAGGGTGCTGCGGGTGACAGCGGTGGCATGTACCTGGGTTGCCGAGGCGAAAGATGCCGAGGGCAATCCGGCCGAATGGATAGAACTGAGCGTCTCCAGGCTGCCCGAGGAACTTTCGGGTAACGTCGTCGTGAGGGTACAGCCCAACTCCAGTCTGGAGGCGCGTTCGGGCGAGGTGGTCATCCGTACCAATACGGAGGGCATCGAGCCCATTACGATAGCCGTAACCCAGGGCCCCGGCAAAGAGTTCCTCTCCAGCCTGACCGACCACGTGACGCTGGAGGATATGAATCCGGCCGGCGGTTTCTACTATTATCTCTCGCCGGCTCAGAAATGGGATACCTCCACTCAGGCATCCAGTTGGCAATGCGAGCTGTGGGGTGCCGGGCTCACGCGTACGTTGGACGGCGGCACGTACGTCTATTCCGGAACGGGCGACGTACTCAAACTCGCTTTTTATACCTCCCGCATCAATTACAACGACGACGAACTCTTTTATATTCCGGACGGCGTGTATGATGTGCAGTGGTACGACTACTTTCCCAGCAAGGAGCAGTGGGTGCCTTTCACCGTCGTACAGGGAAGAGAGGCGAATAACCTGACCATCCGTATCTCGCATTCGTGGTACGTACATATCGAAGACGGGGAGATTACCGAGTCGGCCCCGATTTGGGAGGGTACCATGAATGTTGCCCTCGGCGCGGACGACACCTATACGATAGAGATGAACTTCAAGGACGATGCGGGATGGGATATCACCGGAACTGTCGTGTCCAAGGTCACCGAATCGAATGTCAATTTCTGGGAGAATCCGGCTCCGGAACCTGAAGAACCCGAGGAACCGGAAGACCCGGACCCCGGTTTCGGACAGTAATTTTACCCTGCGGCCCGGCCGGCGGTTGTTGCGTCCGGGGCGTGAGACAGCAGCGGTGCGTATCGTCGGGCATCCCCTTGCGGGATGCCTGTTTTTATGTCGGAACGGAGCGGCCTCCGGGCGTATGCCCGGTTCATGTCCGGTCGTTCGCCGTTCGGTGCCGGACATGCTTTCGGGTATTGCCGGATTCGTTCGCGGCCGTTTCGGACGCGCCGCCGGGATGGCTGTCGGCTGTGCCGGGTATCGTGACTGCCGGAAATCCGGCCGGCGGCCTCTTTTCGGCGGCGGCCGGCGGATTGGGTGCGGAACGCTTTTTTCAGACGCTTTCCGGCCGATGTGTGAAATCTACGCAGTCCGTGCTCTTTTCGGCCCGTCGGACGCCTGGTTCTGTAAGAAAATGGGGCTGCCGATTGCAAGAGTTTGTAAAATAATATATTTTTGTATCGAAGATATACGTTATATAGTGACGTATTTTAAACCCTTAATTGCAAACCTTATGAAAAAAATCGTTTCATTGGTTGCCGCGGCGTGCGCATTGGCGTTCGTGGCGTGCGACAAACCGACAGAGAGCGAACCGACACTGACGGTCGGTTCGACATCCCTGACGTTCGAAGCGGTCGGCAGTCCCGCACAGAACGTTGGGGTGACCTCCAATGTCGAGTGGAAATGTACCGTGGCGGAATCGGCGGCGGCATGGCTTACGGCCGTGAAGACGGATTCGGGCGACGGCATCACCGTCTCCGTGACAGACAACGGCCCCGAGCAGCGTGTGGGCAAGATAACCGTCGAGGCCGTTTCGGCGAAGGTCAAGGCGAAGGAGATAACCGTGACGCAGAAGGCCGGCGAGGCCGTGGCAGTGGAGTTCACCCTGACGCCCGACAAACTGGAATTCGTGGGTGAGAGCGCTCCCGCACAGGAGGTGACCGTCGTTCTGGACGGCGAAGGAATGACCTGGAAGGCAGCACCCGAGGCGGACGGTACCTGGGCTCATGTGGAGGCCGGCGACGGCAAGTTTACCGTGACGGTGGACGACAACCCCTCCACTTCGCCGCGTGCTACCCGCATCGTGGTGACGCCGAGCGACGAATCGGTGGCCGCCAAGAGTGTGACCGTAACCCAGAACGGCAAGGAAATCAAGCCTTCGCTGAGCGTTACGATGGACCCGCTGGAGTGTTCGTTCCGCTATAACGATATCAGCGTGTACCGGTGCAACGTAGAGGCCGTACTGACCGACTGGACGGCCGGAACGTCGGACGGAGCCGGCAATCTGGTGCCGTGGATTAACCTCACCGTAGTCAATAACGACGACGAGGCTTATATCGGCATCGGGGTAGATGCGAACGACGAACCGGGTGCCCCGGAGCGTACGGGGTATGTGGTCATCACGCCGACGGCCGAGGAACTCGAACCGATTACCATCACGGTGAAACAGGGCGGTCCGACCCTCTCGACGCTGACCGGGCCGGTCGAGATTACGGATATGACGAATGTGATTTGCAACGTGGATTTCTTCCCGAATACTCCCGAGGCAGACGGCGGAGATACCCGTCTTTCCGCGACGTGGGATATGTATATCTGGGGGACGGGGCTCGAATACGACACTTCGGGATGGCCCTATGTGTACCGGGGAAGCGGCAACAGACTCAAGCTCTCCGTTTACTCGACGAAGATACCGCACAACGACGATAACGAATATTATCTGCCCGACGGCGAATATACGGTTGTAAGGAATCAGAACGGCGAACCGAATACCATCTCTTACGGTCAGGACAATCTCGGTGTCGTAGACCCGATTTTCCCGATGGGAAGCTGGTATTTCGATACGCAGAACGATGCGGCGGTCGCACAGGCTCCGCTGGCAGGCGGCAAGATGACGGTACAGCGGAACGGTGAGGTGTACACGCTGACTTTCGACTTCACGGATGATGCCGGAAACGCCATCACGGGTACCTGCACCGCAACGTTCAATATGACCGTTACCTATAGTCCGCCCGAACCTCCTCTGGGAGGCGGCGGTGAGGATGACGGCGGTGTGGTATAGCGCCGCTCCGCTCTTTGCCCGCCGCGGTGCGCGTCGTGCGTACCCGGCCGGAAAGGAACGCCGGATTTTCAGGGGAGAGGCTCTGCGAGCTTTTCCCCTGATTTTTCTGCGGCCGCCGGCCCTGTCCGATTGCGGCGGTTTGTCCCGGAAGGGGCGGGCCGCGGTGCGTTGCGGTTCCCGGCAGACACCCGTTCCGGCGGCCTTGCCGGTGGAATCCGTACCGGTTACCGTGCCGGGCGGAACGATATTTTGTGGGATTCGTCGTATCGGATGATAGCGTATAGCCAAAAAGTTATATATTTGCAGGCAGTAACGGTCGTCTGCATCCGTACGGAAGCGGCGCAGGAAGCTATTCTGCGGCCTGCGTCATACTAAACCGGCTTTCGGCCGCGTTAGTATTGTGAAGGGCGCCGTACCGTTTAAGGTCTTGCCGGACTGTGTTTTAAAGAAAAAAAGCGGGAGGAACGGCGGGAACGGGGATTCGCAGCCGCCGGAAATTAATGCGGTGCAGCGAATGATTTGCACCGACAAAATTGGGATTTTAAAAAAATGTAAATATATTTGTAATGTGAAGGAGGAGCCGGACAGCGTCGGGGTTCTCCGTGTTGCGGAACAAGTGAATTGAATTAACCCTTTTATAAACGGAAATACATGAAGTGTTTTTCCTAAAACAACTAAATATTCAAAGACAGATGAAAAAACTATTGATTCAACCGTGTGTTTTGATGGTCGCTTCCCTGGGTCTGCTGCTTACCGCGTGTGGCGGTGACAAGAAAGCAGGAGGCGTAACAGTTATCGGCGAACCGACCGTGTCTATCGAATTCGTAGGTACTCCGGGCGTTTCCGACGTAACCGTTAAGTTCGTGCCTACCGAAGAGACTGCCAAGTTCAACTACGCTATCGGCTCGGAGCAGGACCGCGAGAACTTCGAGAACGGTGACATCGTAGGTATGCTGACCGAAACGAGCAACCAGGAGATTACTCACACCTGGAAAGACCTGGAGGCCGGCGAATATTATGTCGTATATGCGATGGCTTATGACGAAGACGGCGCAGCCGGTCCCGTGAGCGCTCACGGTTTCAAGACGGCTTCTTCCGATTTCGTTGTGGAAACCTACTATATAGGCGATAACAGCGCAGCGTTCCGTATCACCAATACGAACGACTACTACACCTACAAGTATGCGCTCGGTACAGCAGCCGACAAGGAGGCTTTCCTGAACGACGAACTGGCAAGTATCAAGACGCAGTCGGAGGTATTCGACTGGGCCGAGAACTATTTCGACCTTGAGCCCGCTACCGAGTATGTATTCTACTGCGTCGGTCAGGACCGCAGCGGCCGCGATACCCAGCTCTTCGAAATTCCGTTCACCACCTATGCAGAGGGCAGCGACGAGATACCGAACTTCGTATATACGGAGGGTGCCAAGGACTTCTACATGCAGAACTATACCGTAACTCCCAACGCGCTCTGCAAGCAGCTCGTTCTTTATCAGCAGACCGAAGGCGCTGCGGACGGAACGATGTTCGGCGTGAACAACTGGAAGGGTCTGACGCTCGACATGTTCGATGCTTGGAAGGACATCAACATCGGTGCCGTAATGGCCGGGACGTATATCACGTCCGCTACCAATGAGGTGCTGGAGGCAGCAGCCACTACTACCGACCTCGAACTCGAGAATCCGCTGGATGTTTATGTAATAGCTTACGACGAAATGTACAAGCCGTTCCTCGTGAAGAAGTACGCCAACTCCACGCCGGCATTCAACGCGAATGCAGCGCTGCCCGATGCAAGCGACTTCACCATCACGGTGACCGACGTGACGATGGAAGGCTTTAACATCGCTATCAACTACACTTCGGATAACACGAGGGCTTACTTCTACGATATCATCAGCGGCGACTATTGGGACAACCAGATAGAGCATGATATGGCTGCCCTGAAGAACGAGATGATTACGACCTATCTGAGCCTCGGATGGTGCTATAATAGGAAATCGATTGAGAACAACTATGTAATCGACCCGTCGATTCCCGATTTCGTAGCGGGTGCCAAGTTCTACATCGGTGCGCTGGCCATGAACGAGAACGGCCCGATAGAGGGCGGTTGGGCAGAGGAAGTTGCTCTGAGCGAACCGTTCTATCTCCCGGAATAATCCGAACAGGTATTGCATGAATCACGGGGCCGCTGTCAGCGGCCCCGTTTTTTCGTATGCTATGGTTGCCGCCGTGCCCGACACTTTATCCTTCCTTGCATACTATTCGGAGCGGTCACACCGTTTTATTTATACAAACCGCATTCGGATAAATATATAATATTGGTGGGTGTGTTATAAATATCTATTCATGTAAAAACCGTGCAATACTTCGCTAAAAATATTCTTATTCGGGCATAAGTGTTTTTAAATATTATTTTTTCTTATTACATTTGCGCCGTTCCTCTCCGTGAAGAGGCATCAGGTTAGAGCAGCAATTCCATTACACTAATATCAGACTATGAAAAACATCTTATCGAAAACAGTTTTGGCGCTTGGCATTACGGCCATGGTCATGGCAGGATGTACGGAGAACGGAACTTCCGAAAAACAGTACGTATATCTGAGCGATGCAGCATGTACTTTCCAGAGCGCTGGCAACGAACCTTTTACTATTACGGTAGAAACCTCTCCGGCGGAGTGGACGGTTACGCCCGGTGCCTCGTGGGTAACCGCCGAGAAATCGGGAAATGACCTCGTGCTTACCGTAGCGGACAATGCGGACGGTATGGAGAGAACCACCACGATATCCGTAACCGCAGGACAGGCGGAGCAGACCATTACGGTGATTCAGCTCAGCGACGACGACCTCCCCATGCGATTCCGTAAGTTGGCCGACCTGCACTCGTCGGTGATTTCCCCGAACGGCAAGTGGGTCGGCGGTTACTATTCGGTCGGTGACGAATCTGCCGGAGCGCTCTTTTATATCGTATTCATCAACCTCGAAACGGACGAACGTATCGAATTGGGCCCCTATCCCGAATCACTCGTATTCCTGACTTCGGTCGTTTGCATGACCGATACCGGAATTCTGTATGGAATAGAGGCTAACGGCGGCATAAAGGTATTCGATGTGAATGAAAAGGATTATTATGTCTTGGAAGTTCCCGGTATGAATACCGCTGTGATTGGTATTTCCAACATATCCGCCGACGGCAGTTTCTGGGTAGGATGGGACCAGGTGGACGGTTATTACAGGCCGTTCGTTGTCGAAAATGGAACGGCGACCATGCTGCCCCTGCCGGAGGAGAATTTCAGGGGGCCGTACGAAGACGGGGAAATCAACCTCATGGCCCGCGGCTTCTCCGAAGACCACTCCATCATTTACGGTACCACGTGGGACAACAAGGACTTCGGTATGATTTATTGGGACGCCGACCGAAACGTACATTTCGTGGGTGAGGATGCTCGTAAGGTGACCACCATCCAGCGCCCCGACGGTTACGGTGGAACTTACGACTATAACATCGTGGACGGTATGATTAGCTGGTCGGGCCAGTATCAGATAAGTCCCAACGGCAGGTGGATTGCAGGTACGTTCCGTACCGAAACCGCGGCGGATGACGGAAACAGTATCGAACAGGCTTATATTCCCGCTTTCTACGACGTAGAGAACAACAAGACCTATACGTTCGAAGAGCATGGCGACGGTTCGGGTATGTTCGTGACGGACGACGGCATCGGTTTCATCGGTACGCCGAGTATGTACACGTCGAGCTGCCAGGTAGTGAAGATAGAGACCGGCGAGAGCCTCGGTACGCTCCAGCAGTATATTCTCGACCTGTACGGCATCTATATGCCTTCGGGCTACCTCGTTTACCTGACGCCTGACAAGGAGATTTGGTGGGGCGCTACGTTCGAGACGGAGGGTATCGTAGCTTCTGCGCCGAACTGGTACCTCGCTCCGCCGTTGGCTAAATAGCGACAGGCATACGATTGCAGCAAACCGTATATTGACGGGAGGGCCGGAAGATGACAATCTTCCGGCCGTCCCTTTTGGCAGTGTCGGGCGGGGAGTGTGTCCGACGGCCGTTTTCCCGACAGAGCCTGCCGGGAGGGGGCTTTCTTCTCTTTCGGCGCCGGGTATGTTTCGGTGCTGCCCTCCGGGCACAGAGGGTATGGGCGGGCGGCCGTATTCATTGTGCCGGGATTCGTGCCAAGAAATGGAGTACCGTCGCCCTTTTACTCGAATTGCAGGAGGCGGCCGGCGGTGACTGTCTGAAGTTCATTCGCCGCGTCGGACTGCATGATTATGTATTTCGGAGGGGGATAGCCTCTGTCCTGCGTATATATTTTGTTATTTTCGGGTAGACATGCGGTTTGGTATAAATACGTTACTATTTAAACATAGCGTATTTATATACGATTCATTTCGTACCTTTGTATAAGTATGGTCGGAATGCGGAGACCGCCGACAATTGTTTATATTAACTGTTAACCTATCCAACAATGAAAAGAATTTTATCCAAAGGCCTTGCCGTCGTACTGGCCCTGGCGGCATGCACGGGCTGCAAATCTACGGAGGGAGAGACGTTCCACTATGTGAATCTCAGCCAGGTATTGTGTACTTTTCTCGGCGAAGAGAATCAGCCGCTCGAAATCACCGTCAAGGCTTCGCCTGCGGATTATGAGGTCGCTCCCGGTGCTTCGTGGCTGAAAGCAGAAAAGAGCGAAGACGGGAAAACGCTTACCCTGACCGTCGAAGACAACGAAACCGGTGCCGAACGGAGTACGACCGTTACCGTCGAGGCCGGACAGGCCGTGCAGCAGATTACGGTAAACCAGTTGGCGAAGGATAATGAGTTTGCCCGTTACCGTCGGCTGGAAACCTTCCAGTCCGGGGCTGCCATCTCTCCGAACGGCAAATATGTGGGCGGATTCGTGCCCTCCATCGCCCCGGACGATTCGTGGCAGTATTCCCCGACCATCATCGACATGGAGACGGGAGATGTTTACGAATTCGGCCCCTATCCGGAGGCGGTTTACTACATGACCGACAACATGTGCATTTCCGACCAGGGCGTGCTGTTCATCCATGACGGGTCCCATGGCGGAATGATTATCGTCGATACCGAAGGCAATGTCACCAAGCTCGATGCATACGAAGGCTACCGCGGCGCCCCCATCATATCGAGTGTCTCGGCAGATGGCAGGTATTGGGTAGGCTATGCGGTAAAAGGCAGGGTAGGCGAAGACAATGCCCCCTGCAAAGCCCTGCTGTGGATAGACGGCGTGCCGCACGAACTGCCGTGGCCGGAGCTCAACTACCGCGATGAAGCCACTTGGTACGGCGGCATGGCCCGCGGCATCTCCGCCAACGGCGAAATCATCTACGGGACCTCGTGGGAAAGCTTCGATTTCGGTATGCTTTACTGGGTGAACAACGGCGAGAACACTGCGGCACCGAAATGGGTAGGCCACGATGTGCGGGAGGTGGTTCCCGTCACCATGAAGATGGGCGACGGCACCGAATACGAAACGCATCTCGTCAAAGGTTGTAAATGTACTGCCGAAAATACGAAAGTGAGTCCCAACGGCAAATGGATAGCCACCAAATACTGTGAGGATTCGGTATCCGACGACGGTATCTCCATGTACACCTCCGAAACCCCCGCTTTCTACAATACCGAGACCGAAACGACCGTCATCGTGAACGATTACGGAAGCGGTTCCGGTACGCACGTGACCGACGACGGCATCGCCTTCATCGGACTCGGTTCGTTGGGCGTCACCGCATGTATGGTTTACGACCTGAATACGGGCACCGACCTCGGCAGCATGGTGGACTGGGTTTACGATACGTACGGTATCATCATTCCCGGCAGCGGTTTTATCAGTTATGTGACACCCGACGGGAAGTCCGTTATCGGTTCTTTCCCCATGGCATCGGCCGGAGGCGTCACGTATGTCAGCTGGTATATCGCGCCGCCCATCGGTAAATAGGCGAACAGACGGAAACAACGGTCCGGCATCCGCAGACGGGTGCCGGATTTTTTTGGGGGGGACAGACGTCGTTCAGGGCTGCGTGAGGAACGCTTTCGCCGCAGGGCCTTCGCAGAAGAGCAGGTCGATGACGGAGAGGTTCGGAACGAAGGGGAAGCGGTCGGCGAAGACCTGTTCGTATACGCCGCCTGCCGTGGTGCGCCCGTTGGCCCGGAGCGGTTCGAAGGCGGGGCGCAGGTCGCGGTCGTCCGTGTCGGCCTCGATGTAGGAGTCGCTGAAGCGGAGCGCCGGCGGAGTACCGAGTATTCCGGTGACGGTCTCCAGCAGGGCGATGTTCCAGTCGGCCAGGAAAGTGAACTCCCGGTTGTAAAAGGGTTCGAAACGGTCGCGGTAATGGTCGAAGTAGGGGGAATTCCTGTAGGCGGAGAGAATGGACATCCAGTGCTGGTGCTGCCAGCGTTTGGAGTAGTCGATGCGCATGTCGCACACGGGCCGCTTGCGGATGCTGCCTCCCTTGACGACGTGGACGGTGAGCGACGCGGGGCCCCCGGCCGTCAGGATGTCGCAGCGGTTGCGGTAACTCTGTTTCACGTAGTGCTCGTAGAGGTCTATCACGCACGTTCCGTCGTAGAGGCAGCGGAAGTATTCCGTGCTGCCGAGGTATGTCAGCGGCAATATCGTCTTCATTCCTGCATGGGCTTGTCGGTTGCATGTGTTTCGTCCGGGACGGGCCGTATCGTCCCTTCGAGAAGGGAGCCGGGCGGCGGTCTCGGCTGCGGCCCGCGTCTGCGCTCCTATTCCGGTTCCGTCCAGCGGCCGTCCGACCGGAGCAGCGCGATGAGCGCGTCGAGCGCATCCTCCTGCGGAATGTTGCGCCGGACAGGCTCCTTGCCGCGGTAGAGGGTTATCCGGCCCGGTGCGGCTCCCACGTAACCGTAATCCGCGTCGGCCATCTCGCCGGGACCGTTCACGATGCAGCCCATGACGGCGATTTTCAGCCCCTTCAGATGCGAAAGGCGCTCTTTGACGACGGCGAGCGTATCCTGCAGGGCATAGAGCGTCCGGCCGCACCCGGGGCACGAGATAAATTCCGTTTTGCTCATCCGGGCCCGCGAAGCCTGGAGAATGTCGAGGGCTATGCTGTCGGTGTCGGCCTGCGGCGTTCCTGCCGCGCTTTCTATCCAGATGCCGTCGGCCAGTCCGTCGATGAACATAACGCCGAAGTCCGCTGCGGCCTGCATGGCGAGTTCCGTCCGGTCGCAGGACGGATAGGTACGCTTGAGGATGACCGGACGGCGGTCGCCGGCGGCGTCCATGCGGACTATCGCCTCGCGCCACTCCTCGACGGGATGCGGTCCCACGGCCTCGATGACGGCAATGCGTCCGTCGTGCAGGGCGTCGGCTTCGTCGGCCAGCAGTTCCGACCGGAGCAGGGGGGGATTGTCCCCGCCTATCCGGCCGACGGATGCGGTAAGGCGGCGCGAATAGGCGAACGGTTCCCGCAGGGCCTCCTGTCCCCTGCGGAACGTGCCTTCGGAAGCCGTTGCGGCCGCGAAGTGGGCCGTAATGGCCTGTGCGGCGGGAATCTCGTTTTCAGGCGGTTCGGTCAGCGAAACGCGTATCGTGTCGCCCACGCCGTCGGCCAGCAGCGCCCCGATGCCGACGGCCGATTTGATGCGTCCTTCCAGTCCGCTGCCCGCTTCCGTCACCCCGAGGTGGAGGGGATAGTCCATCCCTTCGAGGTGCATTGCGGCCACGAGCATCCGGTAGGCGTGTACCATGACGCGGGTGTTGCTCGACTTCATGGAGATGACCACCCGGTCGAAACCCTCCCGCCGGCATATGCGCAGGTACTCCATGGCCGACTCCACCATGCCTTCCGGCGTATCGCCGTAGAGTCCTACCATCTTGGGCGAGAGCGAACCGTGGTTCACGCCGATGCGCAGGGCGGCACCGCTTCGGCGGCACTTCTCCAACAGCGCCTCGAAGCTGCCGCCGCGGTCGTTGTAGTTGCCGGGATTTATCCGCACTTTGTCCGCGAACGCTGCTACGGCGTCGGCCACCTGGGGAACGAAGTGCACGTCGGCCACCAGTGCGGTATCGGGCCACCGGCGGCGTACCTCGGCTGCAATGATACGCATGCTCTCCGCTTCCCGGAGCCCCTGCGTGGTGAGCCGCACGATACGGCCTCCGGCCTGCCGGATACGTCCGGTCTGCGCGATGCAGGCTTCGGTATCGTTCGTATTGCGGTCGGTCATCGACTGTACGGCCACCGGATGGCCGGCGCCGATGGCGACGCTGCCTATCTTTACCTCCCGGCTCCGGCGCCTGTTTCCTGCTGTCGCTTCCGCCCAGGCCCGCCTAAGCCTCTCTTTCTTTTCGTCGTCCATTTTTCTCGATAGTATCGGGGCCTGCGGCCCGCACCTGCAAAAATAGTGTAAAAGCCGCAGATGTGCTCTCTTTTTCGCGACATAACGGGCGGACAGGAGACTGGGACGGCGCTCTCATGCCCCGGTGCCGGCGGTCGCAGGAGGGCGGATTGGCCGGTGCGTTCCGCCGCTGCCGGCCTCCCGGCGGAACGGGGGTGCGTTTTGCCGGAAATTCTTACTACTTTTGGTATCGGAAACAGGTTGCAGGCAGATGGCTACCGTACTCGATTACGATATAAAATTCCTGCCCGGCGTGGGGGAGAAGCGCGCGGGGGTGCTCGCACGCGAGCTGGGTATCCGTACGTTCGGCGACCTGCTCTACTATTTCCCGTTCCGGTACGTCGACCGCACGAAACTTTTCCGCATAGGCGATATCGGGCCCGAGGCGCCCGCCTATATTCAGGTGCGGGCCCGTGTGACCGGGATGGCTTACGAAGGGGAGGGGCGCAAACGGCGGTTGCGCGTCTTCGTTTCGGACGGTTCGGGCACGGCCGATTTGGTGTGGTTCAGCGGTACGAAGTGGATAGAGAAACGCATCGAGGCGGGGCGCGAATACATCGTTTTCGGGCGGCCAGCACTGTTCCGCGGCGAACTCTCCTTCGTCCATCCGGAAATCGACCTCGTCGAAGCATTGGTGAACCGGCCGGGCGGCGGGCTGCAGGGAGTGTACAGCACTACCGAGAAGCTCTCCGGTGTCCAGCTCGGTTCCAAGGGGATTTACAAGCTCGTCTGCAATCTGTGGGAACAGGTGCAGGGGCATATTACCGAGACGCTGCCGCCGTCGGTAGTCGCCGCCCACGGTCTGCTGCCGCTGGGGGAGGCGCTCCGCAATATCCATTTTCCGCAGTCGCAGGAGCTGCTCCGGCAGGCGGAGTACCGCCTCAAGTTCGAGGAGCTGCTGGGTATCCAGCTCGCTATTTTGTCGCGGCGCGTCACCCGTACCACTGCAGCCGATGGCTTCTTTTTTCCCCGCGTGGGGGAGTTTTTTAATGGGTTTTACCGGACGAAGCTCTCCTTCGAGCTGACCGGAGCCCAGAAACGGGTGGTAAAGGAGATACGGGCCGATACGGTCACGGGGCACCAGATGAACCGTCTCCTGCAGGGCGACGTGGGGAGCGGCAAGACGCTGGTGGCGCTTATGGCCATGCTGTTGGCTGCCGACAACGGTTTTCAGGCCTGCATGATGGTACCCACGGAGATACTGGCCCGCCAGCATTTCGCCTCGATAACGAAGATGGTCGAGGGGGTGGGCGTGCGGGTGGCGGTGCTGACCGGTTCGACGAAGAAACGGGAGCGCGACGGGATACTCGAAGAGCTCGCTTCCGGAGGACTCCACATTCTTATCGGTACCCATGCGCTTATCGAGGAGCGCGTGAAGTTCGACAACCTCGGGTTGGTGGTCATAGACGAACAGCACCGTTTCGGCGTGGAGCAGCGGGCACGGATGTGGACGAAGAACAGCCGACCGCCCCACGTACTCGTGATGACGGCGACACCCATTCCGCGCACGCTGGCGATGACACTCTATGGCGACCTCGACGTTTCGGTGATAGACGAGCTGCCGCCCGGCCGTAAGCCCATCCTTACCCGGCACCTGTACGATTCCCAGCGCATGAAGCTTTTCGGTTTCTTGCGCAGTGAGATAGCCCGCGGTCGGCAGGTCTATGTGGTCTATCCGCTCATTAAGGAATCCGAAAAGATGGATTACAAGGATTTGTACGACGGGTTCGAGACGATGTCGCGGGAGTTTCCCCTGCCGCAGTACCGGCTGTCGGTCGTTCACGGCAAACTGCCGGCCGAGGAGAAGGAGGAGGGCATGAGGGCGTTCCGCGAGGGGACGACGCAGATAATGGTCGCCACGTCGGTCATTGAGGTCGGCGTGGATGTGCCGAACGCCACGGTGATGGTGATAGAGAGTGCCGAGCGTTTCGGACTCTCCCAGTTGCACCAGCTTCGCGGTCGTGTCGGGCGCGGCGGAGAGCAGTCCTATTGCATCCTGATGAGCGGTGACCGGCTCTCGCGCGAGGCGCGGGCACGGCTCGACGCCATGGTGGAGACGAACGACGGTTTTCGTCTGTCCGAGCTTGACCTCAAACTCCGCGGTGCGGGTGACATAGGGGGGACCCAGCAGAGCGGCACGGCTTTTGAACTCAAAATCGCATCGCTGGCCAAAGATGCGGCGGTGGTGGAGTATGCGCGGCGTGCGGCGGAAGAGATATTGGCTGCCGACCCTTCGCTGACCCTGCCGGAGAATGCCCTGCTGGCCAGGCTGAAGGGGCGGTACGTGAACCGGGGAGAGACGGATTTCGGGATGATTTCGTGATTTGTCGCTTCCGACGGTACGGATATATGCGGGAAAACGCTATCTTGTGTTTCGATTGAAGCCTGTTGCGCGAGAGGGCGGATGGCCGCGGCGGTTTGTCCGGCGGAACTTCTCCTGCGTAAACGGCAGATTGATTTATGATTACCGGAATGATAGGGAAAATAGCGATGTTTGCGGCGGTCGTCTTCTGTTGGATGACCGGCCGGGCGCAGGATGACCGGACGACTCCCGCCTTCGGCGGCGGGGAGCGGTTGGTCTATACGGTGAGTTACCGGGCCGCCATGTGGCCGAATACGGATATGGGTACCGTCGTATTGACCGTGGACGAGGATGAGGCGGACGGTGTACCCGCTTTGCGGATAAGTGCCCGTGCCACCGTCAAGGGCATGTTCAGTTGGTTCTATAAGCTCGACGACCGTTACCACAGTTGGCTGCGCAGTTCGGATATGCGGCCGGTGAAGGCCGAGGCCGAACTGTTGGAGGGGGATTACCGCTTTTCGAGCGCTTTCGTCTATGATTGGGACGAAGGTGTCTCCTACAATGCTTTCCGCGACCACCGGAACCCGGAGGCTACAGAGGTCGCCGTGGAGCTCGCGGGCGAGGCGATGGACGGCATATCGCTCTTTTATACGCTCCGGATGCACGATATAGCGGCGTACGAACCGGGGCAGTCGAAAACGCTCGCCCTGCTGCTGAAAGATACCGTACGATTCATCAAATATACCTATCATGGCCGGGAGGTCAGGGAAGTACGGGGGCTCGGCAGGGTCAATACGCTGAAATTCTCCTGCCAGCTTGTGAACGATGTGGCCGACAGTTTCGAGGAGGGCAGCGAGTTCTTCGTATGGATATCGGACGACGGCAACAAGGTTCCGGTTTTCCTCGAATCGCCGCTGAGGGTGGGAAGTGTCCGGGCCCGTCTGGTAGAATACGGGGGACTGATGTACGATTCGGGAGCGCTTTGATGTTTTTGGTTGGCGCCGCTGAGGCGCGCCGGAACTGTGGGCCGGGTTACCGTCCCGCAACCGCTTTCGGTTTTCGGCGAATATATTTATTTTTGTTTCGGAAAATCGGCTTTGCCGCTGCGGGTTGGGCTTTTCCAATCGAATAATCGTTATATTTGTGCGGAAGCGCGGCGTCCGGAAAACCTGGAACTGCGAATATTAACCTTAAATATTTTATCTTATGGCAGAAGAATATAACAGTCAGGGAGACAATGCGCCCGAGCGTACCTCCAAGTCCATCAGGGGATACCAGATAGTGATTATCCTCCTTGTGGTAGTGCTGGGTGTATTGGCATTCATCTATTTCCGACAGGTGAAGAGCCTAAAGGCCGAAGCGAAGGCCGAGAAGGCGATACTTGAGGAGAATATCAATGACCTCATCGTGGACCTGGACAATCTCAAGGTCGATAACGATTCGATAAGCTATAATCTCGGTGTAGAACGGCAGCGGGCCGATTCGTTGATGGAGCGTCTCCAGAACGAACGCAACATCAACCGCGCTACCATCCGCAAGTACGAGAAGGAGCTCGGTACGATGCGCGACATCATGCGCCATTACGTCAAGCAGATAGATTCGCTCAACCAGCTTAACCGGAGCCTGACGCAGGAGAACGTGGCGTTCCGTCAGCAGGTGAACGACGAGCGTATCCGTGCGCAGGCGGCCGAAGAACGTGCTTCGGAACTCTCCAACCGGGTGAAGGTAGGAGCCATCGTTCGGGCGAGGGATATCGTCCTGACCGCGCTGAACTCCAATGACCGGGTCGTACCGCGTGCTTCCCGCGCCGAACGGCTCCGGGTGGATTTCATCCTGACCGCTAATGACCTGGCTACACCGGGCGAACGGAATGTCTATGTGCGCATCACCGGCCCGGACGGCTATGTCCTTGCGAGCGACATCTCCTCGCTCTTCGACTACGAAGGCGACAAACTGACCTATTCGGCGGTACGCGAGATAGATTACCAGAACAAAGACCTTGAAGTAGGCCTCTATTATAACGGTGCCGGAATTACCAGCGGCACTTATCGGGTTGAGGTCTATATGGACGGTTACATGATAGGTACGACCGAAGCCTATCTGAAGTAATCTTTCGGTATCGGTAAGTGTGCGGCGGCCCTTTTTGGGGCCGCCGCAGTCGTTTCGGGGGCCGTATTTGCAATGGCCGGCTTGCGGGTTCCGGATGCGGTCGGGTGGGATTGCTCCGGCCCACCGGAGCGAAATGGCGGGACCGGAGCCGTATGCCGGGTCGGGTACGTGTCTCAGGCTGGAGTCGGACGGAATGGATGTGCCTGCCGCGGGTCCGGACGGTATTGCCGGTGCAGTAGGGAGGGCCCGGAATGCACGGTGCTTTTTGTTGCCGTCTCCTTGGCGTTCGGCTCGGCACATTCCGTCCGTTGCTGCTCCCATGCGGCGTGGGCGTGTGCCGTAAGGGTGTCGTGTCCCGGTGATGATGCGGTGGACTCGGCAGGGAAAATAAGAGAAGGGGTACCGCGTGCGGTGCCCCCTTCTCTTTCCGTTCGTCGGCCGGTATGCGTTACTCCAGCTTTTCCCAGACGAGGTCTCTGCCGAACATGGGCTTTCCGATATACCCCCTGACCCGGAGCTCCTGCGGACCATCGAATTCCGCCTGTACGTCGTACACTTTGCCATCGACGGGGTTGTATATCGTACCGCCCGTCCACCGCTCCTTTTTCGCATCGTAACGCAGACCGCGCACGAGTACAATGGCGTCGGCCCGGCCGCTCCGCAATGCCGGGTCGGGATTGAGCAGGTCGAGCCGGGGATTCCCCGTTTCGTCGTTGGGATGTTCGAGCCAGATGATGCGTGCCTCGTAGGTGTCGCCCGTCTTGTATATCCGTACCTTGGAGAGTTCGTGCGTGGTCTCTCCCTCCACTTTGTAGATACCGAGAATTCTGTCGGCCTCCTGTGCCGAAACGCTTCCGGTTGTGGTGCATACTGCCGTAGCGAGCAGAAGCATTGTGATGAACCTGTTCATGGCTGTATTGTGACGTGTTTCTGCGAAGAGAGCTCCGGAGCGGGCTCCTGTCCTTATTTAAGGAAAAATTTGCGTTGAAAGAGAATGATATAGAATACCGCTACCGTGATGTAGCTGTCGGCTATGTTGAATACGGGACTGAAAAAGGTGAACTCCCTGCCGCCTATCAGCGGCATCCAGTCGGGCCAGGTGGAGTTGATGATGGGGAAATAGAGCATATCCACTACTTTGCCGTGCAGGAACGGTGCGTATCCCCCTCCTTCCGGAAAAAGTGTGGCGGCCGCATAAGGTGTTGATTCGGAGAAGATAAGGCCGTAAAAAGCACTGTCTATCATGTTGCCTATCGCCCCGGCGAGTATCAGGGCCCCGCCGACGAGTACTCCCGTGGGAGCCGACTTTTTGACGAGCCGGTGCAGATACCATGCGATGAGCACGATGGCCGCGATGCGTATGAGGCTCAACAGCAGCTTACCCCAGGTTCCGCCGAGCTGCATGCCGAATGCCGCCCCGGGATTTTCGATGAAGTGGATGATGAACCAGTTGCCGAAGACCGGAATGCTCTGATAGAGTTCCATGTTCAGTTTGACGGTGAATTTGACCGCCTGGTCTATGACGAGCAGCAGGACGATGAACAGGGTGAGCTTCGTGTTCGTGGATGGTTTGCAGCGCATGGTATGTTTCGTTTTCTGAGTAAGGCCGCCTACGGCATCCGCAAATATAGTAATATATTCGCTGAAAAGCATGGTACGGGTCGGTCGGCTGGCCGGTATGCGGCGGCGGAACCTGTATTTTGGCGAGATGGAGGGACCGGAACAGGAGATGCGAATCGGTCGGGAGGCTGCTTTTTTGTCCCGCACTTCGGTGTCTGGGCCGGTTCGCGTATGTTGAAGGCAGTACCGAATTGCATGAATGCAATGCGGTACTGCCTTTCATCGTGGGGGAGTATGCCGGCTCGTGTGTCAGATGCCGCAGCGCGACTTGATATAGTGGTGGTGCGGGCCGAAACGTTCGAAAGCGGCACGGTCGAGTTCTTCGCGGCTCGCCGGGTCGGCGATGCTTATCAGCAGACGGGCGCGTTCCTGGAGGCTCTTGCCGTAGAGGTTTACCGCTCCGTGTTCAGTCACTATCCAGTGTACGTGCGCACGGGTGGTCACCACGCCCGCCCCTTCGGCCAGAACGGGAACAATCTTGCTGATGCCCTTGTTCGTGACCGACGGCATGGCCACGATGGCTTTGCCGCCTTCCGAACGGGAGGCACCGTAGATGAAATCCACCTGTCCGCCGACGCCGGAGTAGAAACGCGTACCGAGCGAATCGGCGCATATCTGTCCCGTAAGGTCGATTTGCAGTGCCGAGTTGATGGCCGTCACCTTGGGATTCTGGGCGATGACGAAGGGGTCGTTGGTGTATCCGACGTCTTTCATCAGTACGCCGGGATTGTTGTCAATGAAGTCATAAACGCGGTGCGAGCCCATCAGGAAGGTGGAGACCATCTTCCCTTTGTCTATCTTCTTGTTGGCACCGTTTATCACGCCCGATTCCACGAGGGGCAGTACGCCGTCGGCGAACATTTCGGTGTGTACGCCGAGGTTCTTGTGGCTGCCCAGCTGCGACAGCACCGCATTGGGGATGGCCCCGATGCCCATCTGGAGGCACGCTCCGTCTTCGATGAGCGCTGCGCAGTTGCGGCCTATGGCGCACTCCAGGTCGTTCGGTTCGGCGAAGTGCTCCTCGATGAGCGGCGTGTCGTCCTCGACGAAGAGGTCTATCTGCGAGGTGTGGATGAACGAATCGCCGAACGACCGCGGGACATGCCGGTTCACGACCGCGATGACCGTGTCGGCGCACTCCACGGCCGCTAGCGTGGCGTCTACCGAGGTGCCGAGGGAGACGTAGCCGTGTCTGTCGGGAGTCGAGACCTGTATCATGGCCACGTTGCACGGCAGGATGCCGTCCCGATAGAGGCGCTGCGTCTCGCTCAGGAAGACCGGTATGTAGTCGGCGAAACCCTGTTGGGTGATGTTCCGGACATTCCCTCCCACGAAGAACGAGTCGAGCTGGAAAATCCCTTCCATTTCGGGGACGGCGTAGAGGGCCTCGCCCTCGGTGTGGAGGTGATGGATATGGACGTGCTGCAACTCCCCGGCCTCGCCCCGTGCCGTCATCGCACGGACGAGTATCTGCGGTACGCTGGCGACGCTGCTCAGGTGGACGTGGTCACCGGATTTGATGACTTTCACCGCCTCTTCGGGTGTCGTGAATCTGATGGGATGGTTCATGGTTGCAATATGTTTTGTTGTATCGGTCGAAGGGGTGCGGAGGCTGCGGCTTTCTGTGCCGCAGAAGGTTTTTTCCGGCTTTTTGTTACGATTTGTAAACTTCGTCAGCCAAAGATAAATATTTTTTTCCTTATGGGTTGCTCCTACATTAGAATTCATTACATTTGCGGATGAATATTGGGCTTATTTACCGGATGCCGGGACATGGTGCTTGAAGCCATGTTCCGCGTATTGTCACGTATGACGCAAGTTAAGTGAATTTGATATATAAATCAACTACTAATATTTAAAAAACCAGGGAACTTAAGGTACGTGGGCGTACGCTGAAGGTTCCCGTTGCTTTGAAGGCATTATGGAAAACACAAGCATTACGGAGAGGGATGACGTGGTTATCCGGTTCTCCGGGGACTCCGGGGACGGAATGCAGCTGACGGGCACTCTGTTCTCCGACACCGCGGCCCTGCAGGGCAACGGCATTTCGACTTTCCCGGATTATCCTGCCGAAATTCGCGCACCGCAGGGAACTGTGGCCGGTGTATCGGGATTTCAAGTACATTTCGGCGACCATCCGGTACAGACACCGGGTGACTATTGCGACGTGCTGGTGACCATGAATCCGGCCGCCCTGAGGGCTAACGCCTGCTGGCTGAGGAAAGGCGCCACGGTAATCATCGACGGCGATACGCTCGACGAGAAGAGCGTGGCCCGTGCGGGATTCACGACGGGTGACCCGTTCGCCGAGCTGGGAATAGAGGATTACAACATCATCGTCGCCGACATCACGACCATGACCAAAGAGGCCCTCGCGGGGCTCGACCTGGATGTGAAGAGTGTCGTGAAGTGCAAGAACATGTTTGCGCTGGGCATGTGCCTCTTCATGTTCAACAAGCCGCTTGAGCATGCCGTGGAATATATCAACAACAAGTTCGGCAAACGCAATCCGGTCGTTGCCGAGGCGAATGTCCTCGCGCTCAAGGCCGGTCATAACTATGCCCACAATACGCATGCGTTCGCCAATACGTACGACGTGCAGCCTGCCGACCTGCCCAAGGGTCGTTACCGCAGCATCAACGGCAACCAGGCGACGGCATGGGGATTCATCGCCGCTTCCGAAAAGAGCGGCCGGCCGCTCTACTGCGGTTCGTATCCCATCACCCCCGCGACCGTCATTCTCGAAGAACTCGCCAAGCGCAAGGACCTCGGCGTGAAGACCGTACAGTGCGAGGATGAAATCGCCGGCATCTGTACGACGATAGGTGCCTCCTATGCCGGTCATTTCGCCGTTACCACGACCTCCGGTCCCGGCCTTTCGTTGAAGTCCGAGGCCATGGGACTGGCGGTAATGACCGAGCTTCCGATTGTCGTCGTGGACGTACAGCGCGGCGGGCCTTCCACCGGCCTTCCGACCAAGACCGAACAGGGTGACCTGCTGCAGGCGCTCTGGGGCCGCAACGGAGAGTGTCCGATGGTCGTTATTGCATCGAGCACCCCGTCCGACTGTTTCCATTACGCCTTCATGGCCGGTAAGCTCGCCATGGAGCACATGACTCCGGTCGTGCTGCTTTCCGACGGCTTCATCGCCAACGGCAGTCAGCCGTGGAAGATACCATCCATGAAGGATTATCCGGAGATACATCCGCCGGTAATCAGGGAGTTGCCGGAGGGTGAAAAGACTTTCCTGCCTTACAAGCGCGACGGACTGCGGCTGGCTCGCCGTTGGGCATTCCCCGGTACGCCTGGTTTGGAGCACCGCATCGGCGGTCTGGAGAAGGATATCTTGAAGGGGTCTCCGTCGCACAACCCGCAGAATCACCAGCGGATGGTGGAGCTGCGTGCCGAAAAAGTGGCCCGCGTGGCGGACTTCATTCCCGAACAGGAGGTGCTGGGCGACCGGGAAGGCGACCTGCTCGTCGTCGGCTGGGGCGGTACCCGCGGCCATCTCGAATCGGCCGTGAAGGAGATGCGGGCGGCAGGGAAGAAGGTTTCCCTCTGCCACTTCAACTACATCAACCCCCTGCCGCACGGCGTGTACGAAATCTTCTCCGGATTCAGGAAAATCGTGGTATGCGAGCTGAATGAAGGACAGTTCGCCAACTACATGCGCATGTCGTTCCCGCAGTTTGGGTATGAACAGTTCAACAAGGTTCAGGGGCTTCCGTTCACCAAGGAGGAGCTGGTCGATAAGTTTAACGAATTATTGGAAAAGTAGTCATGAGCGAACTCAAATATACGGTTGCGGACTTCAAGAGCGACCAGGAAGTTAAGTGGTGTCCCGGCTGTGGCGACTATGCTGTGCTGAGCGCCATTCAGAAGGCCATGCCGCAGATAGCCGCCAATGCCGATGTGGACCATTCGCGTTTTGCGGTGGTCTCCGGTATCGGCTGTTCGTCGCGTTTCCCCTATTACGTGAGCACATACGGTTTCCACGGCATACACGGCCGTGCCAACGCCATCGCTACGGGTCTCAAGACGGCCAACCCCGACCTGAGCGTCTTTGTGATGACGGGCGACGGCGACTCGCTCGCCATCGGCGGCAACCATTTCATCCACTCCATCCGCCGTAACATCGACCTGAACGTGGTGCTGTTCAATAACGAGATTTACGGTCTCACCAAAGGACAGTACTCGCCGACGTCGAAGCTCGGCAAGATTACCAAGACGTCGCCCTACGGTACGGTGGAGCGTCCGTTCAATCCCGGCGAACTGGTGATAGGTGCCCACGGCACTTTCTTCGCCCGTTCGATAGACGCCGAGGTGAACCTGACCACGGAGTGCATGGTGGCCGCTTCGAAGCACGACGGCCTGTCGGTCATCGAGGTGCTGGTGAACTGCATGATATTCAATAACGGTACTCACAAGGCGTTCGCCGGCGACAAGGAGGTGCGGGCGGAACACACCATCACCCTCCGTCAGGGCGAAAAGATGCTCTTCGGCAAGAACATGGACAAGGGGCTGATGCTTGACAACATGAAGCTGAAGGTGGTGACCGTCGGCGAAAACGGCGTGACGCTCGACGACATCCTCGTGCATGACGCCCACGAGAAGGATACGATGGTGCACGTGATGCTGGCCAGCATGAAGTATCCCGATTTTCCTGTTGCGCTGGGTATCATCCGTGACGTGGCGGAACCCACTTACGAACGCGAAGTGGCCCGGCAGATTGCCGAGGTTCAGGCTACGGCGAAGATTAAGAACGTGGATGACCTGCTGAACAGCGGGGAAACGTGGGAGGTCGAATAACGTAGTGTATTCGGTCCGTTCGGAAAAGCAAGGTTCCGGGCGGCTTGTGAAATACTGGCCGGCGGGCAGGAGTTACTCCTGCCCGCCGCTTTTGGTGTCGGTTCGTTCCATGGCGGGGAAGACGGTACCGCTGCGCAAACATGTGTCGATGCTCGTCCGGTCACCGCATCTGTGCCTCGAGGCTATGGAAGATTTCCCGCATCCGGTCGGCGTCGCCGGAGATGGCGGGGGCGGAGATGGCGAAGGTTCCCCTGTCTATCGGCATGTTGATGCGGGGTACTGCCAGCACGTTGCCTTCGTAAAGGAAGACGATGTGCCGTCCGACGGCCTTGCGGGTGGCGGCTGTCCATCGCTTCTGCTTTTCCGGTTTGACGGTACCCGTTATCTGATAGATGAACGTACCCTCGCCGGAGGGTAGCGAGTCGAGATGCAGTGCGGCGAAGTCGCTGCATGTAACGATGGAGGGGCCGATGCGTGTATCCGGGCCTTCGCCGGAGGTCGTGTACCAGCCGTCCGGCAGGTTGTGCGGAGTGCATGCCGTCAGGATGAAGAGTGCGGCGGCCAAGGAAAGAATGCGGGTTATGGGGCGGTATTTCATGCAGGACATTCGGGCTGACCGGGGTTTTCGGGACGGGAAACGCTTGCTTGTCGGTCGGAAGAGGTGGAATGGTGGTGGGATTGTGTTCCCGCGGCGCCTGTTCCGATGAGGAGTTCCCGGTAGTCCCTCCATCGGCGCAGGACTGTTGCTTTCGGAACGCCGCATGGCGGTTGTCAGGAAAGTTGCTGCATTTCGATGAGTTTGGCGTAGGTGCCCTTGCGGCTGATGAGTTCTGTGTGCGTTCCTTCCTCGGTGATGCGGCCCTGTTCGATGACGATGATTTTATCCGCGTTGCGTATCGTGCTCAGACGGTGGGCGATGACGATGGATGTGCGCCCTTCGAGCAGTGTGTTGAGGGCCTCCTGTACGAGTTTTTCGCTCTCGGTGTCGAGGGCGGATGTCGCCTCGTCGAGGATGAGGATTTCGGGGTTTTTGAGAACGGCGCGGGCGATGCTGAGGCGCTGACGCTGCCCGCCGGAGAGTTTCGCGCCGCGGTCGCCGATGTTCGTCTCCAGGCCGTAGGGAGTCTCTGCGATGAACTGTTCGGCGTTGGCGATGCGTGCCGCATCCATGACCTCTTCGCGCGTGGCTTCGGAGTTGCCCAGGCGGATGTTATTCTCGATGGTGTCGTTAAAGAGTACGGTATCCTGCGCCACGATGCCCATCCGCTCGCGCAGGGAGTGCAGGTCGTACTGTCGGATGTCGCGGCCGTCGATGCGGATTTCGCCTGCCGTCACGTCGTAAAAGCGCGGAATGAGGTCTGAAATCGTCGATTTGCCGCCTCCCGAAGGGCCGACGAGCGCGACGGTCTGTCCTTTCTCTACCGTGAAGCTGATGCCGCAGATGACTTCCCGCTCCTCGTAGGCGAAACGGACGTCGCGGAATTCGATACGTTCGCGGAAGTGGTCGAGCTGTACGGCGTCGGGCGCGTTCCGGACGGAGGTCTCCGTGTCGAGCAGACGCAGGACGCGGTCGCCGGCGGCGATGCCCTGATTGATGGTGGCGAAGGCATCCGTGAAGGAGCGCATGGGGCGGGTTATCTGGGTGAATATGGCGAGGTAGGTAAGGAAACCGCCCGCATCGAGCTTGCCGCCCGTGACGAGGATGCCGCCGAAGATGAGCAGTCCGGCTGCCGCCGCGATGCCGAGGAATTCGCTCATGGGCGAGGCCAGTTGCTGACGGTAGGCGATGCGCCGCGAGATGTCGGAGAATTTGCGGTTGATGTCGTTGAAGCGGCGGCCGAAAAAGGTTTCCGCATTGTATCCCTTTATCACTTTCATTCCCGAGAGCGATTCGTCGAGTACCGAAGTCAGTTCGCCGAACGACTCCTGTACCTCCTTGGCCGAACGGCGCAGGCGTTTCACTATCGTCCCAATCAGCAGCGCCACGACGGGCAGGTAGATGACCGAGAAGAGGGAGAGCTGGACGGAGATGGCCAGCATGGCGACCACGTAGAACAGAATGAGGAAGGGGTCGCGGAAGACCACCTGCAGCGTGTTGGTGATGCAGAACTGCACGACCTGTACGTCGGAGGTGATGCGGGCCATGATGTCGCCCTTGCGTTCGTTGCTGAAAAAACCGAGGTTCATGCTCAGGACGTGTTCGTATACCCGGTCGCGCAGGCGGCAGAGCGTCCGCACGCGCATGTTCTCGATAATTCGTTGGGCGAGGTAGCGGAAAAGGTTGCTCAGCAGCGAGGCGGTGACGACCACGCAGGCGAGCATTATCAGCACGTCCATGATGTCGTAGTCGCTGCCGAACAAGCGGTAGAGGAGATAGGAGAGCAGGGCGCTGATGTAGTCGGTCAGATGACGTATGCTGAAAACGGGCATCTCGGTAACGGCCTGCAGCGCTCCGTCGGGGGAGAACAGCGAATTGACGATGGGCATTATCAGCGTGAAGGTACAGACATTGAAGAATGCGTACAGCAGCGTGCAGAAAAAATAGGGTATGGCGTATTTCTCTATCGGTTTCGCGAAGCCGAGCAGTCTCCAGTATGTCTTCATCTCTTCCTTAATCTCCTGAACGGAGCAAAAGTAGGTAAAAATGGCTAATATATGGTTTTTTTACCTTACTTTTGTTCGGTTGTAGAACGTCGCCAAGACAGTAACGGAGAAGACATGGATATAGTACTCAGTGGCATCAGACCCACCGGACAGCTCCATTTGGGAAACTATTTCGGGGCGCTGCGCAATTTCGTCAGAATGCAGCACGATGCGAAATGCTACTTTTTCATCGCGGATTACCATGCGCTGACTACGCATGACGACCCGACGCGCCTGCACGAGAACGTCCGGACGGTGCTTGCCGAGTACCTCGCCGCGGGCATCGACCCCGACGTGGCTACCGTCTACGTGCAGAGCGACGTGCCGCAGGTGACCGAACTGTCGCTGCTGCTCGGCATGCACGCCTATGTGGGCGAGCTGGAGCGTACGGCCTCTTTCAAGGACAAGGTGCGCAAGAATCCCTCGAACGTCAATGCCGGCCTGCTCACCTATCCCGTGCTGATGGCGGCGGACATTCTCCTCCACCGCGCCACGCATGTGCCCGTGGGCAAGGACCAGGAGCAGCACCTCGAACTGACGCGCGTATTCGCCCGCCGTTTCAACAACATGTACGGCGTGGAGTATTTTCCGGAGAGCCAGCCCTACAATTTCGGGGCCGATTTGGTGAAGATACCGGGGCTGGACGGTACGGGCAAGATGGGCAAGAGCGAAAACAACGGCATCTTCCTGGCCGATTCCGACGAGGCGATACGCAAAAAGGTGATGCGGGCCGTGACCGACTCCGGTCCCACGGAGCCGGATTCTCCCCTGAGCGAGGGTGTCGCCAACATCTTCACCATCATGCAGGCGGTGTCCGCGCCCGATACCGTGGCCTTTTTTAGGGAGCAGTACGCCCGGTGCGAGATACGTTACGGCGACCTGAAGAAGCAGCTCGCCGAGGACATTATCAAGGCCATAGCCCCCATACGGGAGCGGATAGAGGCCATCAAGGGCGATGAGGCGTACCTGCGCAGGGTGGTGTCGGAAGGGGCCGAGAAGGCGCGGGCGAGTGCTTCGCAGACCGTTGCCGACGTGCGTGAAATCATGGGTATCCGCCCGTTCTGATACCTTGCATGCCTTAGCGACGCTGCTCCGGGCAGCGCTTACGGGGTGATATGGAGAGCTCGAAAAAGATACTTAACAGGGCTTACGTCCTGTTGATGAAGATAACGCGGCGCCTGTCGGGACAGCAACTGATGATAGTCCTGGCCATCGTCGTCGGTCTTGTGTCCGGTTTCGCCGCCTATGCGTTCGAATGGCTCCTGCATCTCATCCGCCACTCCCTCGTGAGCTGGATACCCGCCGATACGGCCGGTTATCTCTTTCTCGTCTATCCGGCTGTGGGCATCATCCTCGCTTCGCTGTTCGTGAAGCATATCGTGAAGGACAATATCTCGGAGGGTGTCACCCGCGTGCTGTACGCCATCAGCAAGACGGGGTCGCGCATCCGGGGACACAACTGCTATACCTCGATGGTGGGCGGAGCCGTGACCATCGGATTCGGCGGCTCGGTGGGGCCCGAGGCTCCCATCGTACTGACGGGGTCGGCCATCGGCTCCAATATCGCGCAGGTCTTCCGGCTCAATTACCGTGATACGACGCTGCTGCTGGGATGCGGTGCCGCGGGCGCCCTGGCGGCCATCTTCAAGGCTCCCGTTACGGGGCTCATCTTCGTGCTGGAGGTGCTGATGCTCGACATCTCCATGCGGGCCATCGTACCGCTGCTCATCTCCTCGGTCGTATCGACCACGCTCGTGCTCTTTCTCAAGGGGTTCGACCCCATGCTGAACGTAAGCGTGGGGGGAACTTTCAACCTTCAGCACCTCCACATGTACGTCGTGCTCGCCGTGCTGTGCGGGCTCGTGTCGTTCTACTTCCTGACCGTGAACGGCAGGGTGCAGAAAATCTTCGGGAACATGCGCAAGCAGTCCACCCGCTGGATTGTCGGCGGGGTGGCGATAGGGCTGCTCATCTTCCTCTTCCCGCCCCTTTACGGCGAGGGGTACGAATCCTTCATCGACCTCATGCACGGCCAGGTGGAGCCGCTTTTCAATAACTCGCTTTTCTATCAGTACCGGAACATTCCGTGGGTGGTGGTGCTTTTCCTTCTGGGGACGCTTTTCCTCAAGGTGGTCGCCATGGCCGTGACGAACGCCGCCGGGGGAGTGGGCGGTTCGTTCGCGCCGTCGCTCTTCACCGGAGCCTTCGTCGGCGGGACGCTCGCCTACATCTGCAACACCTTTTTCGGTATGGAGATGTCCGTGGTCAATTTCTCGCTCGTGGGCATGGCGGGCGTCATGACGGGTGTCATGAAGGCGCCCCTGACCTCGGTGTTCCTTATCGCGGAGCTCTCCAACGGTTACGGGCTCTTCGTTCCGCTGATGCTCGTGGCGTCGCTCTCGTTCGCCATATCCTACTACCTCGAACCCGATTCGATATACACCAAGAAACTGCGGGCCAAGGGCGAACTCGTCACGCACAACAAGGACCGGGCGGTGATGGTCTTTCTCGACCTCGATAAACTGATAGAGACGAATTTTTCGCCCGTCAGCAAGGAGGCCACCCTCGGCGACCTCGTACACGTCATCTCCTCCTCCAAACGCAACGTCTTCCCGGTGATAAAGGAGGGGGGCGAGTTCGCCGGCATCATCCTGCTCGACGACATACGCACGGACATGTTCGACCAGGCCAAGTACCGGACACCCGTCTCCAAGTATGTCGTACAGCCCCCGGACATCATCTTCAAGAACGAGATGATATCCGAAGTGGTGGAGAAGTTCGAGGAGTCCAGGGCGTGGAACCTGCCCGTGGTGGACAAGAACAACCGTTACCTCGGTTTCGTCTCCAAGTCGAGCATTCTCGAAGCCTACCGCCAGCAGCTCATCGAAATCACCGAGGAGTGACACCCTCCTCCCTGCGGCGATGCGTGGTGCGCTGCGCTGCCGTTCCCGGGCAGTTGTCGGCGTTTTCCGGTCCGGCTCCCTCGCCCGTCTCCTGCTGCGCATCCGGTCCGGGCGCAGAGCCCGCTCCGGCTGCTCCGGATTCGCTTCTCGGCCGTTCGTCGGTTTCGTTTTCCCGTTTCCTGTTTTCCGTCCCGGTTTGCCGCCGCCGTCCTTTTCCGTACGCCCGCCTCTCCCAATCCCTGTTCCTGTCGTGGAGGGAATCGAAAATAATACAATAATATATATTGTTGTATTATTATTTGAAGATTCTTATTATTGCATACTTTAACTCCATAGAGCCGGCCGGACAGCCGGCGAGAGAGTGTTTTGCTAACAAGTTAAAAGGAACTAACCGTTATGAGAAAGAGTTTATTTGGAATCCTCGCCCTGCCGGCAGCGGCCGCCTTGGCGCTTACCGGCTGTACGACCGGGCCCGAAGGGACCGAGGAGCATTACATCAAGTTGAGCGATGCGGTGTGCACCTTTACCGAGGACGGCGGGGAGACGCAGGTTATTGACGTCAGGGCCAATCCGGAGTGGAGTTTCGAGAGCGGTGCATCGTGGCTGAAGGTCTCCGAAGGCGAAGGAAGCACGTTGGTGGTCTCCGCAGACCCCAATACCGACGGGGAGCGCAGTGCGGAAATCACGCTGCAGGCGGGCGAGGCGACCGCATCCATCCGGGTCTATCAGCTCGGTTTCGACCGGATGAATGCCCGTTACCGTTATCTCGCCGACCTGAACTCGGCAGTGATGTCGCCCGGCGGCAAGTATGTAGGAGGTTTCGTGACCGGTCTGGAAGGAGAGAACGATTTTACGTTTACTGCTGTCATTATCGACCTTGAGAGCGACGAGCGGGTAGAGATAGGCCCATATCCGGAATCGCTGATGGGACTGGAAGAGGCCGAGGTGATGACCGACCAGGGTACCCTTTATATAAGCGATTATGTGAACGGAGGGTGCGTGGCCTTTGAACTGGACGGTACCTATTACCGGCCGGAGGCCGTTCCGGGCGGATACGGTCCGACGGTGATGCAGAGCGTCTCCGCCGACGGTTCCGTTTTCGTTGGTTATGCCGAGGGCGACCCCGTTACGGGATGTATGTATGCTCCTGTCAAGTATGTGGACGGTGTGGGAACGGCGCTTCCCCTGCCTGAAAAGAGTTTCCGCGACGAAGAGTGGTGGGCCGGCGTGCTGGCCCGCGGCATGTCGGCCGACGGCGGGGTGATATACGGTACCTCGTGGGAGAACTACGACTACGGCATGGTCTGGTGGGACCGCGACGGCAATGTGGACTGGGTAGGCAGCGACCTCCGGAAGGTGACCACCGTTCAGCGGGAGGATGCGTTGGGCAACATCGTGGATTACAACATCGTGAACGGCATGACGTGTACGGCGAACCAGACGCAGATAAGCTCCGACGGACGGTGGATTGCAGGCACCTACCGTACGGAGGAGTTCGATGCGGAGAGCAATACGGTAATGCAGGTCAATTATCCGGCCTTTTTCAATACCGAGACGCGTACCACGACCGTGTTCGACGAATACGCCGGTTACACGGCACTCTGTGTGACCGACGACGGCATTGGAATGATAGGCGCGATGGGACTTGGTGTGACGAGCGGTTCGGTGGTAGACGTGGAGAGCAAGACTTCGCTCGGTTCGATGTCCGAATGGATACAGGAGCGTTACGGCATCTACGTTTCCCGCGGCGTCGTCACCTATGTGACGCCCGATGCGAAGTCGGTGTTCGGTTATACCCTTGAAATACAGGAGAATGGTCAACCCTATACGGTTTATTGGTATATAGCGCCTCCGTTGAATTGATGGAGGGGAGTCGGAAGGAGGCCTGCATGTTTGCGGTCGGTCTTGCCTGTACGGGCAGGACCGACCTGTTTTTTTGTAGGTCCGAAGGTTTGCGGATACTGTGTGCGCGTGTTATAGCTGCTGCCTGTTTTCGGCGGATTTATTAAAAATAATACAAAAAAGAGCAGTGCGTCGGTGTGTAAAGTTATTGTAATGTTATTGGAATTATTCTATATTTGTGCGATTTATGGTCGGATGCACTGTCTCTTGTGATATGTATTGACCTGCGTGAAGCCTATAAGTAACCAAATTATTAACATGAAAAGACATCTTTACACTATCTTGCTTCCGGTGGCGGCGGCCTTGGCGCTTTCCGGTTGCACGACCGGCTCGGAGGGAGCCGATGAGCATTACATCAAACTCAGCGATGCGGTATGCACCTTTACCGAAGACGGCGGGGAGGCGCAGATTATCGAAGTGAGGGCCAATCCGGAGTGGAGTTTCGAGAGCGGTGCATCGTGGCTGAAAGTCTCCGCAGGCGAGGGAAGTACGCTGGAGGTCTCCGTAGACCCCAATGCAGACGGGGAGCGCAATGCGGAAATCACGTTGCAGGCAGGCGAGGCGACCGCATCCATCCGGGTCTATCAGCTCGGTGCACGGGGATTGAGTGCCCGGTACAGGCTGCTCGAACAGTTGAACAGCGCCGTGATGTCGCCCAGCGGCAGGTATGTGGGCGGTTTTTATACGGATGTTCTCGGTGAGAACGAATTTCAGTACACCGCAGTGGTCATCGATCTCGAAACGGACAAGTGGCATGAGTTCGGTCCCTATCCGGAGACGCTGTTCGGTTTTACGGAGGCCGAGGTGGTGACCGACCAGGGCGTACTGTATATCTCCGATTCGACCAACGGGGGCTGTGTCGCGTTCGACCTCGACGGTACCTATACCGTTCCCAAGTCGGTTGCGGGATACGGACCGTTGGTAATGCAGAGTTCCTCCGTCGACGGTTCGGTCATGGTCGGTTATACGGAGGGGACTCCCTACGGATGTATGTACGGGCCCGTCAAGGTGGTGGACGGCGAGGTGAAACCGCTGCCGCTGCCCGAGGAGGGCAATTTCCGGAACGAGGAGTGGTGGGCCGGTATCCTGGCTCGGGGTATGTCGGCCGACGGTTCGGTGGTGTACGGCACCTCGTGGGAGAACTACGACTACGGGATGGCCTATTGGGACAAGGACGGCAACGTGGACTGGGTGGGCAGTGACCTGCGCACGGTGACGACCGTACAGAGGCCCAATCCGCTCGACGGTACTCTCTACGACTACAATATCGTGAACGGCATGATATGCTGGGCGAACCAGACGCAGATAAGCCCCAACGGCACCTGGATAGCAGGTACCTACCGTACGGAGGAGTATGACAAGGAGAACGACGAGGTACTGCAGGCGAACTATCCCGCTTTCTTCAACACGGAGACCAAGACGACCACGGTGTTCGACGAATATGCCGGTTGTGTGGCCATGGGTGTCACCGACGACGGCCTCGGCCTTATCGGTATACAGGGGATGGGCGTGAACAGCGGTTTCATCGTGGACCTCGCATCGAAAACCAAGGTAGACGACATGCTGCCATGGATAAGGAGTGAATTCGGCATCATCATTTCCGAGGGGGCGATACATTACCTCACGCCCGACCGGCAGAAGGTATTCGGTGCCAAACTTCGGTATGAGCAGAACGGTGCGGTGACCACGCTGTATTGGTATGTCGCTCCGGCACTGAACAATTGACGGCCCGTACGGCTTCGGCTGCACGGATTGACGAACCGCCGCATCCTGAAGATGCGGCGGTTTTTTCGTGTCGGGTGCGGAAAGGAGAGGCGGCGGTCGTCGCCGTGCAAGAGAGGCCGGTTATCCGTCTGGGCGGTGCTCGTCGGCTGCCGTACGGCGGTGTCATGGCACACCGGTGCGGCCGGGAAAATTATGAATGATAATTTGCATAATTATGAATTTATCAAAACAGAGAAAAATTATTTTTAAATTCATCTATAATGTTGTGATATTATTTAAATGATATTATATTTGCTGTGAATTGGCTGTTGCACGGATAAGTATGCTGCGTGTGATGGCCGTGACGAATAGTTATTGCTAACTTAATTTTTAATTTTAACTAATCTATTATGAAAAAAAATGTAGCCGTCGTGTTGTCCGCAGTTGTAACGGCCGCGGTTCTGGGAAGCTGTACCGACCCGAAGGGGGCGGGAGAGGAGCACTTCATCAAGGTGGATGATGCGGAGCTTTCGTTCCTTGCCGACGACAGCAGGTCTGTGACCGTGGGCGTCAGGGCTTACCCGGCCGAGTGGAGCGTCGAGAGCGATGCATCGTGGATACGATACACCGAATCGGAGGGGGCGGTAACCATTACTGTGGCGCCCAATACCGGCGATGCGGAACGTAAGGGAGTCATTACCGTGACGGCCGGTCAGGCCCGGCAGGAAATCGGCGTCTGGCAGTTGGGCCGGAGCGGCTTCGACGGTGCCCGATACCGTTTGCTGGACGACCTGTACGGCAACTGCGTAATCTCTCCGAACGGACGCTATGCGGGAGGATATTATCTGGATTACGATGAGAACGACAACACCATTTATTTCCCCGTTATTATCGACATAGCGACCGACGAACGGTCCGTCTTCGGCCCCTTCCCGAAATCGATGTTCTCCTTCTCCGATGCGATGGCGATAACTTCGCAGGGGACGCTCTTCCTCGACGATGGCGTGGGCGGAGGCGTAGCGGGTTTCACCCTCGACGGCGATTACTTCAATACCGAGGTCGCGCCCGGCTTCAAGAGCAGGACGGTGATAACGGGCAGTTCGCTGGACGGCAGTGTGATGGTGGGTTACGGTACAGGTTCCCCGGAGGGGCATACCTACGGCCCGGTCAAGGTGGTGGACGGCGAGTATCGGCCGCTGCCCCTGACCGACCTCAACTACCGCGACATGCCGCACGACCAGGGCATCCTGGCATTCGGCATATCGGCCGACGGGACGGTGATATACGGAAGTACGTGGGACAATTACGATGCGGGCATGGTCTATTGGGACAAGGAGGGCAGCGTGCATCATGTGGGTGAAGACGTGCGTTATGTCCGGGAGGTCACGATGGTCGATGCGCTGGGCGAGGAGTATCAGTACAATCTGTGCGACGGCGTGATGACGTGGGCCGGTGCGGGCAATGCGAGCCCCAGCGGCAGGTGGCTCGCCGGGACGTTCTGTACCGAGTCGCTCAGCGAGGACCGGCGCGAGGTCTATACCTCCTACTGTCCCGCCTTCTTCAATACGGAGACCGGGACCACGGTGGTGTTCGATGAACTCGGCGGATTCGGCGGCAGCGCCGTCACGGACGACGGCATCGGTTTCGTGGGCAGTACGGACGGTATGGCGAGCTGCCGTGTAGTCGATGTGAATACGGGCGTCCAGCTCTACGGTTCATTGGCGGAGTGGGTGCGTGCCGAATTCGATATCGTCATCCCCGGCGGGGCGTTGATGTATATCTGCCCGGACGGCAGGTCCTTCATGGGAACCAGCCTGACGACGGGTATCGGCGGGGCCGAGAACATATTTTGGTACGTGGCCGACCCGAACGAGCAGTGACGTAAGCGAGTGCATGCGCCGGTGAGGCGCAGGGCGGTCAAGTCCGCCGGTCCCGAAAGGCCGGCGGACTTTTTTTGTCGGACGGGAACGTCGTTTCGGAAAGCCGTATCCGGGAGTCGGCTGAAAACGGGCGCCTGTCGGGAGGGCGGTATCTCTTTTTGACCGGAAACGGCCGGAAATCCGGATTTTTTTCGTAATCGTCTTGATATATATTATTGCAAAATATTCGGCGCGTTTTTATATTTGCAAAACGCGCCGGTGCACAGGCCGTTTTATGTTGAACCTAAATACGACAGATTATCAATCTCTATGAAAACTGACTTCAGAATCTTTGTTTGCCTGCTGCCGGCCGTTGTGCTGTCGGGCTGCAAGACCCCCGGAGAGGTCGAAACGCATTATGTCAAATTGGATTATGCGGAGTATTCGTTCCGGGCCGCCGGAAACCAGCCGCTGGTCGTCGAGGTGAGGACGAGTCCTGCCGAATGGAGTGCCGAGAGCGACGCTTCGTGGTGCAGGTATACCGAAGATGAGTTCGGTCTCACCATTACGGTCGACGACAACGTGGCGGAGGCGGAGCGCCGGGCGGTGATAACCGTTACCGCGGGCACGACTTCGCAGGAGATAGAGGTGTGGCAGCTCGGCGCGGAGACGGGTGTTCCCTCCCGCTACCGCTACATGATTGACTATTTCGGCGGCGTTATTTCGCCTAACGGGAAGTGGTTCGGTGCCTTCTACAACGATTACGACGAGAACGACAATACCATCAACTATCCGGTTATCATCAATATAGAGACCGATAAACGCATCGTTCTCGGGCCCTATCCGGCTTCGATGTTCGGCCTGGCGGATGCGATGGCCATCACCGACCAGGGGACGCTCTACATAGATGACAGCGTCAATGGCGGCGTGGTCGGCTTCACGCCCGACGGCGACTACTTCCTTTCCCAAGCGGCGCCCGGTTTCAGCGGTGCCACCGTTATCGAAGGCAGCGCACTGGACGGGCGCGTCATGGTGGGCTGGGGTACCGGTTCGCCCGAAGGGTACACGTACGGTCCGGTGAAAATAGTGGACGGCGAGTACCAGCCGCTTCCGCTTCCCGAGCTCAATTACCGCGGCGACGAACACGACCAGGGTGCCATGGCCCGCGGTATCTCGGCCAACGGCGAAATCATCTACGGTTCGACCTGGGATAACGAGGATGCCGGCATGATTTGGTGGGATGCCGAAGGGACTGCCCGCTATGTGGGTGAGGATGTCCGCAATGAGCGGGAGGTGACGATGGTCGATTGGAGCGGCTCGGAGTACACCTATACGCTGGTGGACGGCGTGCAGACCTGGAGCGGAGCCGGACAGGCGAGTCCCGACGGCAAGTGGCTGGCCGGTACTTTTACGGTGGAGTCGTTGAACGAGACGCGCGACAGGATAAATTCCACTTACTATCCGGCCTATTTCAATACCGAGACCGGGCAGACGACCGTTTTGGAGGATTATGAGGGTTACGGCGGCTGCGGCGTGACCGACGAGGGGTTCGCATTCATGGCGGCGGTCGGCGGTATGGGCGGCAGCGGCCCGGTGGTGAATTTGGAGAACGGTGCTACGGTGGCTTATGCGTCGCTCGAAGAGTACGTGCAGGAGAGGTTCGGTATCAACGTTCCCTCGGGCGGGCAGTTCAAGTACATGGCGGCCGACGGTTCCGTATTGCTGGCCTCGACGGTGATTGCGGCGCCGTGGGGGGCCGATATCGCGACGTGGTACGTCGCGAAGAGAGGACAGGAAAGTGAATGAAGCAATGGCACATTACATAAGGTGCATTAATTATTCGTCGGCGTCGGTGCCCCTCAGGGGTGCCGACGTTTTTTGTCGTTGCTCCGTGTGCTCCTCCGCGGGCATGGGAGCGGTATCCGCTGCCGGCAGGAGGGCGGATACTACCGGCAGCCCATGCCGGCGGAAGTTCTCTCCGTTCCTCTCGGCATGGAGAAGTTGCGGGCGGAAATAGGCTGCAGGTGTCTCCGGAGGCACTCGCAGGCCGGTTCGGATGTTGTAAACCCCTTTCGGATGTGTCTTATTTGACTTTTGCCGGCGAAAGGATGTTGTTTTATATCGAGAAAGTCCGTGTGAAGTGCCAAAGTTCGTTAGTTGTTGTTTTTTTTAATAATGATATTTTATTATGTGAAATCTATTGCTATATTTGTAATCCGAGAAAATAGAGCGGAGAGTTTTATTGTGTGATGCCGGTAATTCCGGTGCCTGTATAACCTAATTAAATGACGTAATAAATTATGTTTAAACGTTTGCGCATCATCTTTGTAATTGTTGCTGCAGCTTTCGCATGGGCGTGCAACAACGGTGGGTCGACGGAGACCCATTACATCAAACTCAGTGATTCCGCCCTGACCTTCAACGGGGCGGGCAACGCTTCCCGGACGGTGACCGTGGCTTCCAGTCCGGCGGATTGGAAGGCGGAACCCGCCGTTTCGTGGATTAAGATAACGGAGACGGGAAAGAACAGCTTCGTCCTGACGGTGGATGACAGCAATGTCGCCGAAGAAAGGGAGGGCATTATCACCGTGACGGCCGGCCAGGCAACGGTGGAGGTGAAAGTTTCGCAGCTTCCGATGGATACGGAGTTCGCACGTTTCCGTGCCATGTATGAATACGAGAACGGCATGGTGATGTCGCCGAGCGGCAAGTATGCCGGCGGCTTCTATGCTACGCTGGACGAGGACGGTTCGCTGCTTTATCATGCCGTCGTCACCGAGGTCGAGACGGACAGGAAATACGAATTCGGCCCGTACCCGATGTCGCTGTTCGAATTCGAATACCCGAACGCAATAACCGACCAGGGAACCATCGTTTTCAGCATCAAGGCGGCCGGGAACTACGTCATCAATCTCGACGGTACCTATTATGAGCTTGCCACGCCGACAGGGATGAGTGCGCATCCGAGTGTGGCGAGTACCTCCGCGGACGGCAATGTTTGGGTCGGTTATGCCATGAAAAGCATGAACGACGGCCACGGTTCGCTCTACTGGCCGCTGAAATGGGTGGACGGTGAAGCGCAGGAGCTGAAGATGCCCGCCACGAGTTACAGGGGCGAAGAGTACACCAGCGCCCAGTTCCTGAACGGTGTGATGGCCCGCGGCATTTCGGCCAACGGCGAAATCATCTACGGTTCGACCTGGGATAACTTCGATTTCGGCATGGTTTATTGGGACAGGAGCGGGGAGCCTCATTTCGTGGGCGAAGATGTGCGTAAGGTAAAGCCTGTACAGCGGTCCGACGGTATGGGCGACTACTATGATTACAACCTCGTGGACGGTATCATCTGCTATGCGAGCGCGTCGCAGGTGAGCCCCAATGGCAAATGGCTCGCAGGTACCTATCGGAAGGAAGAGCTTGCTGACGATGAGATGTCCATTGAGGAGACCTATTATGCCGCTTTCTTCAATACCGAGACGGGGACTACTTATATTATAGATGAATACGGCCCTACGACAGGGTGCGGCGTTACGGATGACGGCGAAGGATTCGTCGGCATCGGCAGCTCGATGTGTACCAGCAGCATCGTGGTGGATGTAGAGACGGGCATCAAGCTCGGCACCGCTCAGGAATGGGTGTACGATACTTTCGGTATCTATGTTCCTGACTGCCGTCTCGAACTGTGCTGTGCAGGCAAGGAGGTGATAACGGGTGCGACGCCCCTTTTGGATGCCAAATTGGGTTTAGTGGACGGTTATTTCTACGTAGCCCCGCCGGCCGGCAAGTAGGCGGCAGGGATGTGGGGCGTGTCGTCGTCCCGCAGCGGAAAGACAGTATCGGCGGGGGGGGGGCAGCCCCCCGTCGGGGGTTTGTGGGTGGGGGTAGGGTTGGGGGGGAGGCGGGGTGGCGCCCGGCCCGCTGCCTCTTTCCTTTGTCTGGCCGCCCCCACCCCCCCGCCGATACTGTCTTTATCCGTTCCGTATCCTGTTGCGGGACGTACCGGATGGCAGGTTGGGACTGCGGAAACATGCCCGCATGTCTGCGGTTGCGTCTGCGGGACTGCGGGGTTTGCTGCGATGCACGCCGTGCGGCCGTGCGTGGCGTCTCTCTGCTGGCGGGACAGCATTATGCGGCTCCTTTTTCTGCCGGTATCCCGTTCCGGTCGGCTGGCGGCGGAAGGACGGATTGTGCGCAGGTAAGGAGGTTCGGTCGCTGAGGGCTGTCGTGTGGCGGGAAACGGCATCGGGTGTGCAGCTTTCATCTGTGTAATGGGTATTAATACGGATTTTTTGAAGAATAAAAGTAAAATTCGCGATAATATATATTGTTGTTGGGCTGAAATATATGACGTATATTTGCGAAAACCGATGGGAAATGCGTCGGTTGCATACGGGACGAAAGACTTACCAATCTTACTGTATATTTTATAAACCGATTTTGTATTACTGCTAAATGTTTGCTTGAATTATGAAGAAGGGATTTTACATCCGGGCTGCTTTGCCTTTCGCGTGTGTAGCCCTGCTCGCGGGGTGTACGGCACCCGGCGGGACCGACACGCAGTACATCCGGCTGAGCGATGCCGCATGTTCTTTTCAGGGAACGGGTAACCGGCCCGTGACCATCGAGGTGCACACCAATCCGGCGACGTGGAAGGCCGAAGCGTCGGCCTCGTGGGTGAAGGTATCCGATGTGACGGCCACTTCGTTTACCATCGAGGTCGTCGATAACGATACCAACGAAATACGGGAGGCGGAGATAACCGTAACGGCCGGCCAGGCGGAAGAGGTCATCAAAGTGATGCAGATGGTCGGAGACCACTCCTTCCCGCGTTACCGGTCCAGACCGGAAGTTTTTCAAAATTTGGCGCCTATGTCGCCGAACGGAAAGTATGTCGGCAGTTTCTATTATGGTCAGGACGAATCGGGCACGACCGTATTCTATCCCGTGATAATCGATGTGGAAAAGGACGAATGGCACGAACTGGGGCCGTTCCCCAAAACGTTGTTCGAGCTGGGTGAGACCTCCTGCATGACCGATAACGGCGAGGTGATTATTGCGGCGCTGAACGATGCCAACATTCTGTTCGACCTCGACGGGAACTATACGAAGATAGAGCCTCCGGCAGGTTATACGAATTATCCGGAAATCAGCCAGGTGTCGGCGGACGGTACGATGGTCGGCTGGGCAAGCAAGGGAGGTGTCTCCTCTCCGTTCAAATGGGTGGACGGCGTGGCAGAGGAGCTTCCCAAGCCCGAACTGAACTACCGGGACGAGCCGATAGGCGATGTACAGGCCCGTGGCATTTCGGCTGACGGCCGCATCATTTACGGTACGACCTGGGACAACAGGGACTATGGTCTGGTATACTGGGACGAGAACGGTGAAGTGCATTACGTGGGTGAGGACGTGCGTTACTGCCGTCCGGTGGACAGGCCCGATGGCTATGGAGGCACCTATAAGTACAACCTGTGCGACGGCATGTGGACTTCGGCGACCAAAACCAACGTGAGTCCGAACGGGAAATACATCGCCGGAACATTCCGCCGGGAAGCTTTGGAGGAAGGAGCCGAATCGTCCGTCGTAGAGACGAATTACCCCGCATTCTTCAATACGGAGACCGGCAAGACGGTAATATTCGAGGAACTCGTCGGGGGCGGCGGCGTAGCTGCGACGAGCGACGGTTTGGGCTTTACGGTCGATGATACTTTCGGGTCTTCGTCGGGTATGGTAGTGGATATCGAGAACGGCGTTGTTCTTGGAGATGCTCTCGAATGGATACAGGAGAATTACGGCATCATTGTACCGTCGGGATATATCACCTATATGCCCGACAGCAAGGACCGGTTCCAGGGGGGGATGCTGTGGACGGGGGGAGCTGCCGTACAGGGCGTCAATTGGTACGTAGCTCCTCCGGCAAAATAGGACTTACAGTCATTTTCATAGGTTACATAGGTTTTCAGGTGGTGTGCCGGACAATTTTTGTCCGGCGCACTTTTTATGGTATTTGTAATAGGTATTATGTGACAAATATACTTGTGTTGTGTTGATTTATTTTTAATAAAACGGTATAAAAGTGAATTTACATATATTGTTGTTATAATCAAATATATTATGTAAATTTGCAAAAAGAAATGAACGGCCCGTTGAGAGGGCGGGCGGCAAAGAGCATTTACCAATCTTACCATTTGATAACCAACCAATCCAATTGTATTACTACTTAACAAGTTTGCTGAAATGATGAAAAACGGATTTTATGTACGGGCGGCCTTACCCTTCGTGTGTACGGCCCTGCTGCTGACGGGCTGTAAAACCGAGGGCGTGTCCGAAACGCAGTACGTGCGGCTGAGCGATGCTGCCTGCGCCTTTCGGGGCGAGGGGAACAGCCCCCTGACCATCGAGGTGCATGCCAACCCGGCGGAATGGAAGGCCGAGGCGCTGGCCTCGTGGGTAGAGGTGACCGAGGTCACGGCCACCTCTTTCACCGTTGCGGTCGCCGACAACGATTCGGCCGACACGCGCAAGGCGGAGATAGCCGTGAGGGCCGGTGCGGCCGAGCAGACCATCGCAGTGGTGCAATTGGCCAAAGACCATGTTTTCCCGCGTTACCGCTGTCATCCGGAGTTTCAGTACGGCACGGCCATGTCGCCGGGCGGACACTATGCCGGCGGTTTTTATTCGACGTATGACGAGGAGGGCAATGTCAACCAGCATCCCGTTATTATCGACGTGGCAACCGGTGCATGGACGGCTCTGGGCCCCTATCCGAACGGCCTGTTCCGTCTGTTCCAGACGATGTGTATCAGCGATGCCGGTGAACTGGTAATCGCCTGCGACGACGGTTGTGTGGTGATGACTCCCGACGGTAACTATTTTCGTCTGGAGGTGCCCGCCGATTTTACGGGTCTTCCGAAGGTGTCGCAGGTCTCCTCTGCGGGCACCTGGGTAGGATGGGCGCGTAAAAACGGGTCGTCGTGTCCGCTGAAGTGGGTGGACGGTGTGGCGGCAGAGCTTCCGAAACCCGCGCTGAATTACCGCGACGAGCCGATAGGCGACGTGCAGGCCCGCGGCATCTCGGCCGACGGCCGCATCGTTTACGGAACCACGTGGGATAACCTCGATTTCGGCATGGTCTATTGGGACGAAGCCGGCGAAGTACATTATGTGGGCGAGGATGTGCGTTACTGCCGTCCGGTGGAGCGTCCGGACGGTCACGGAGGAACTTTCACGTATAACCTGTGCGACGGGATGTGGACGACGGCCACCAATACCAATGTCAGTCCGAACGGGAAATACATCGCCGGAACGTACCGTATCGAGAGCCTGAGTGCCGACGGTTCCGAGAAAAACGAGCGAAACTATCCGGCCTTTTTCAACACCGAAACCGGTAAGACGGTGATATTCGAGGAGCTCGTCGGAGGCGGCGGTGTTTCGGCGACGAGCGACGGCCTGGGCTTTACGGTTGACAGCACGTTCGGGCCGAATTCCGGCAAGGTGGTGGATATCGAGAACGGCATCGTACTCGGGAGCGCCCTCGAATGGATAGAATCCACTTACGGTATCCGCATTCCGAGCGGTTATATCACCTACATGCCCGACAGCAGGGACAGGTTCCTCGGCGCCATGTTGTTTACCGGCGGTCCGGTGGTCGAGGGCATCAACTGGTATGTCGGGCCGGCGAGATAGGGAACGGGGCGGTTTTTCCGGAATGCCGGGTCATTTTTCATAGGTTACATAGGTTTTCAGGTGACAGGCCGGACGCTATACGCGTCCGGCCCGTTGTTTTCGTGCGTCCGGTGTGTCTTTCCGCACGCCATTCGGAGTGCGGCCCTTTTGTTTGAAAATTTCATCGGAATTGTGTAATATATATTGTTGTTATAATGAATCCTGTTGCGTATATTTGTCAAAACAGGAGGCAGGGGATTCCGGTGCTCCTGCTGCCGCAGACGAAGGCTTACCAATCTTACATTATATTATATAACCAACCAATCTATTACTACACAAAAATGTTTGCTTCGATTATGAGAAAAGGAATTTATGTACGGGCTGCTTTGCCTTTCGCATGTGCGGCCATGCTGCTGACCGGGTGTACGACTCCCGGAGAAACCGATACGCAGTACATCCGGCTGAGCGATGCCGCATGCTCTTTCCAGGGAGCGGACAACCGGCCCGTGACCGTCGAGGTGCATGCCAACCCGGCGGAATGGAAGGCCGAGGCATCGGCTTCGTGGGTAACGATATCCGATGTGACGGCCACTTCGCTTACCGTCGAGGTCATCGACAATGACACCGAGGGTACGCGCGAGGCGGAGATAACCGTGACGTCCGGTGTGGCGGAGGCGGCCATCCGTATCGTGCAGGTGGCCAAAGACTACGTCTTTCCGCGTTACCGCTGCCATCCGGAATTCCAGTACGGCACGGCTATGTCGCCGAGCGGTCGGTATGCCGGCGGTTTCTATTGGGAGTATGACGACGAGCGCAATCTGAACTGCTATCCGGTGGTGATAGATGTCGCCACGGGTGAGTGGACCGAACTCGGACCATATCCCCAAACGCTTTTCAGCCTTTTCAGCACCTCCTGCATCAGCGATTACGGCGATTTGGTCATAGCGACCGAGAACGATGGGAACGTCATGTTCCGTCTCGACGGCAGTTACGAGGAGTTCAAGACTCCGGCGGGTTTCACGAGCAATCCGCAGATAAGCCAGGTTGCGGCCGACGGTACGTGGGTAGGCTGGTGTGGCAAAGACGGTACCTCGTATCCTGTCAAATGGGTGGACGGTGTGGCGGTAGAGCTCCCGAAGCCCGCGCTGAATTACCGTGACGAGCCGATAGGCGACGTGCAGGCCCGCGGCATCTCGGCCGACGGACGGATAATATACGGCACGACCTGGGACAACTACGATTTCGGCATGGTCTATTGGGACGAAGCCGGCGAAGTACATTATGTGGGCGAGGATGTGCGTTACTGCCGTCCGGTGGAGCGTCCGGACGGTCACGGAGGAACTTTCACGTATAACCTGTGCGACGGGATGTGGACGACGGCCACCAATACCAATGTCAGTCCGAACGGGAAATACATCGCCGGAACGTACCGTATCGAGAGCCTGAGTGCCGACGGTTCCGAGAAAAACGAGCGAAACTATCCGGCCTTTTTCAACACCGAAACCGGTAAGACGGTGATATTCGAGGAGCTCGTCGGAGGCGGCGGTGTTTCGGCGACGAGCGACGGCCTGGGCTTTACGGTTGACAGCACGTTCGGGCCGAATTCCGGCAAGGTGGTGGATATCGAGAACGGCATCGTACTCGGGAGCGCCCTCGAATGGATAGAGTCCACGTACGGTATTCTGGTTCCGGCCGGCTACATCACCTACATGCCCGACAGCAAGGACAGGTTCCTCGGCGCCATGCTGTATACCGGCGGTCCGGTGGTCGAGGGCATCAACTGGTACGTCGGACCGGCGAGATAGGACACGATTGTTTTCATAAAATTTTTCAGGCGGGTGCGCCGGGCGGTTTTCGTTCGGTGCACCTTTTTTTGTGCGTGCGTTTCGCTGCGCAGGTTTCCCGGAGGCCCCGTCCGATTCCTTTGTTTTTCCGGAATAATCTTTTTAATAAAAAAGGGGCTGAAAATGTTTTATATATATCATTGTTATAATCTCATAGACTATATATATTTGTAAAAAAGAGCAGAAGGTGCGACGGTTGTCGTATCGCAAAGAGGGCTTACCAATCTTGTTTTTATATAACCATTAATCGTATTACTACTTTAAAATGTTTGCCTCAATTATGAAAAAGGAATTGTACTTTCGGGCTGCTTTGCCTTTTGTGTGTGCGGCCATGCTGCTGACCGGGTGTAAGACTTCCGGAGAGACCGACACGCAGTACATCCGGCTAAGCGACGTCACATGCTCTTTTCAGGGAACTGGCAACTGGCCTGTGACCATCGAGGTACATGCCAATCCGGCCGCATGGAAGGCTGAAGCATTGGCCTCGTGGGTGAAGGTTGCCGATGTGACGGCTAACTCGCTTACTGTCGAAGTTATCGACAACGATACGGAAAATACGCGCGAGGCGGAGATAACCGTGACGGCCGGTGAGGCGGAGGCGGTCATTCGTATCGTACAGGTGGCGAAAGACCACGTCTTTCCGCGGTACCGGTACTATCCGGAGTTTTACAGCATCGCGATGTCGCCGAGCGGCGTCTATGTCGGCGGTTTCTATAAGGATTACGACGAGGACGGCAATTACAACGTCTTTCCGGTCGTCATAGACGTGGAGACGGAGGAGTGGCACCGGCTCGGCCCCTGGCCGAATTCGCTCCTGACCTTGTTCCAGACGGCCTGTGTGGGCGACAACGGCGATATGGTCATAGCGACTGAAAACGACGGGTGTATCAAATTCGACCTCGACGGCAATTACGAGCTGTTGAAGGCTCCGGCCGGCTTTACGGGTAACCCGCAGATAAGTCAGGTGTCGGCTGCCGGCATCATGGTGGGCTGGTCTGCCAAAAACGGTACTTCGTATCCGTTCAAATGGGTGAACGGTGAGGCGGTAGAGCTCCCGAAGCCCGCACTGAACTACCGCGACGAGCCGATAGGCGACGTGCAGGCCCGCGGCATCTCGGCCGACGGACGGATAATATACGGCACGACCTGGGACAACTACGATTTTGGCATGGTCTATTGGGACGAAGCCGGCGAGGTACACTATGTGGGCGAAGATGTGCGGTACTGTCGGCCGATAGAGATTCCCGACGGCTACGGCGGTACCTATAAATACAATTTGTGTGACGGTATGTGGACTTCGGCAACCAATACCAATGTCAGTCCCAACGGTAAATACATTGCCGGAATCTACCGGGTAGAAAGCTGGTCTGATGAAGAACAGACGGTTGAGGAAACGAACTATCCGGCCTTCTACAATACCGAGACCGGCAAGACGGTGATATTCGAGGAACTCGTCGGGGGTGGCGGTGTTTCGGCGACGAGCGACGGCCTCGGATTTACTGCCGATTCCGTAGTGGCGGCCTCTTCCGGAATGGTGGTGGATATCGACGACGGTACGGTGATTGGCAGTATGGTGGAATGGATAAGGGATAATTACGGTATCATCATTCCGAGCGGTTACCTCACCTATATGCCCGACAGCGGTGACCGATTCTTCGGAGCCATGCTCTCTGCTGCAGGGCCTGTAGTAGAGGGTGTGAATTGGTTCGTTTGCCCCGAGCGGTAGAATGGATAGTTGTTTTCAAAAGTTTTTATAGGTTTTCATAGGTTTTCAGGTGACGGGCCGGACGCTTAGTGTCCGGCCCGTGTTGTTAGGGAAAGACAGTGCCGGACGGCTGGCGCTGAATGCAGGTAGGTATCGTCGGCCGATTCTTTTCACGTGTTTTAGGTATTGCCGGAGCCAGGCGGACACCCTACTTTTGTCTCCAGATAAAAAGATTTTTAGCCATTTCTTTAAAGTCGGTAAGGCCGGCCCCCGCGGCCGGCCTTTTGTCTATTTTGACGGAATGTTATCTTTGCAGAAAACAACATACGCCATGCAGAGAACAGGAAAATATACCAAGGACGACCCGATGAGCGACCTGGTCAGCGACAACTACAGGATATTACTGCTTATGAGCCGCTTCGGTATCGGGCTCGGTTTCGGGGAGAGTTCCATAGGCGAAGTGTGCCGTGCCAACGGCGTGGATACCTCCACCTTCCTCATCGTGACCAACATGATGCTTTACGATGAGATTCCGGCCGATGCCTACGACAAGGTCTCGATGGAGGGTCTCCTCTCCTACCTTCACAACTCGCACGACTACTTTCTCGGATTCCGCCTGCCGGCCATCCGGGAGAAACTCGCTGCGGCGGTGGGGACGGGCAGCGACCTTTCGCGGGCCATCATGAAATATTTCGACGACTATACGGCCGGTGTCCATACCCACATGGCCTACGAAGAGGAGGTGGTGTTCCCCTACGTACGCGCCCTGCTGGAGGGGCGCCGCCAGCAGGATTACAGCATCGACATCTTCAGCCGGCACCACGACCAGGTGGAGACGCTGCTCACGGAGTTCAAGAACATACTGATTAAATACTACCCGTCGGCCAGTACGAACGAAATCAACAACGTGCTGTTCGATATCTTCAACTGCGAGAACGACCTCGCTTCCCACAATGCCGTGGAGGACCTGCTGTTCGTCCCGGCAGTCGGAAGGCTGGAGAAAAGAGTGGAGGAGGAAGGATGAGCGTTACGGTCAAGATAACGGTGGCGGAGCCTTCGGTCATCATACGCAGCGGCATCATCGCCGTGATAGGGAGTGCCGAGAACCTGAAGGCCGAGATTTACGAGGTGAGCGAAATCGACCAGTTGCGGAACGTGCTTTCGTGGCAGCATCCGGATATTCTGCTGGTGAATCCCGCATCGCTCGGCCTCTTTCCGCTGCAGCAGCTCAAGAAGGATACGGGCAATCCCGACATGAAATGCGTCGCACTGCAGTTTGCATTTACCGACCATGCCGCCCTGAAAAGTTACGACGATGCCATATCGGTGTACGACAGTGCCGAGACGGTGAACGACAAACTCGCCCGGCTGGTCAGCGAACCGGAGCGCGACAAGCGGCACGAATCGCTGAGCGGACGGGAAAAGGAGGTCATCGCCTGCGTGGTGCAGGGTATGACCAACAAGCAGATAGCCGACAAGCTCTTCATATCGACGCATACGGTCATCACCCACCGGCGCAACATATCCGCCAAACTCGGCATCCACAGTCCGGCCGGTCTGACGATTTACGCCATCGTAAACAAGCTGGTGGAGCTGGACGACATCAAGGACTCCGTAGAGGAGCAGCTCCCCGGAGATTAGGATTGCAGCCGGAACCGCGGGCCTGCCGCTGAGAGTCAGCGCTGGCGGTAACGGGCTACCGTACCCGCCTCCACGAACTCCGCCTTGGCTGCTGTCCATGCCCGGAAATGGGGCGAGGCGTTATGCGCGGCGACGGCCTCTTCGTCTGCCCACCGCTCGATGAAACAGAAGGCGCGGCTGTCGGCCACATCCTCGTAAAGGTCGTAAAAGACGTTGCCGCATTCGGCACGGCTCGCTTCGATGAGAGGCTGTACCGCTTTCAGAAAATCCTCCTGTTTGCCCTCCCTTATCACATTTCTGGCTACTATCGTTATCATATCGTTCGTTGTTGGTGTCGTCGTGTCGGTACCATCTCTGTCGCGTGCGGTCAGGCGATGTCGGCAGTCCAGTAGGAGAAGGTACGGCGCGAACCGTCCTCCATGCCGACCTCCTGCGACCAGCGGTAGGGTTCTCCCAGCCGAAAGGCGACGGACTGCCGGAAGAGGGGTCCGCCGTAACAGAGCGTATGGTATTCGCCGTTCTCGCCGCAGAGGTCGATTCCGGCGGGGAAGTCCGCCACCGTCGCGCGGTTCAATCTGCGGCCGATATACTCCCTGCCCAATCGCTCTGCCCAGGTCGTGGTGATGACCGCCTCCAGTCCCGAAGCGAGGAACGCTTCCATGGCCTCCTGCGGCGAGAGTTCCCAAAGCGGTTCCACCACCTCGATACCGTAGGGCCGTAGACGCTCTTCGCGGTAGGTGCGGACGTCGTGCAGAAAGATGTCGCCGAAGATGAAACGGGTGACTCCCTGCGACCGGAACCGTTCGGCAGCCAGCCGCATGGCATGCGTATCGTGTTCCGGCTCCCCTCCCGGCGTTACGTTCACCGTGCAGAGCGGAATGTCGATGGATGCGGCCTGTGCCCGGAGCACCCGTTCGGGAATGGCGTGCATTGTGGAGCGGCCGTCGGCGCCGCTGACCGTCGTCAGAAGCGATACGACGTCGTATTTCTCCGAGCGCAGGGCTGTCAGCAGTGCGAGCGCCGAATCCTTGCCTCCGCTCCAGTTGAAGACGGCTTTCATGCGTGCGTCCATTCCGATTCCTCCGTCTTTTCTTTTGTGAACAGTCCGCCGACCAGCGTGAAGTAGGGGGGCAATACGGGGCCTTCGCTCCAGCGCAGCGGGAGACCGAGCAGTTCTTTCGCCGTGCGGGCTACGTCGAACCCGCAGGCTTCCAGCGAAGTGCGGGCCCGGTCGGGATAACGGCACGGTTTCCCCTCGGTACGCAGACAGCCGCCCCGGCCGCACAGCAAACAGCTGCCCGCAAAAAGGGCCCGGCTGCCGTGATGACGCTTTTCCGCTTCCAGCAGGCGGGCATCCATCGGTCGGCGGGCATCCTCTACGATGGCATAGGCGGCTGCGGCCGCTTCGGATACGTCGGCCGGCCGGTGCCGTTCCTTGGCGTCCAATGTTACGACCGCCCCGATGATGCGGATGTGGCCGTAGCCGGCAAGCCGTTCCAGCGGGTCGGTATCGAAAGGCGGACAACCCCATATCCGGCCGTAATTACCGCATGCCCGGCAATATTCCTCGATGCGGCGTGCGTCGCAGTAGCTGCGGAGGTAATCTCCGGCGGGCAGGCTGGCGGTTATGTAGCGGGTACAGGGCATCTCGGTGCCTGCAAAGATAGCGAACGCGCGGCGGATTGCCGCACTTTTTTCCGTCGGCTTCATTCCCTGTGGACATTTCTATTTTTTGTAAAGCGGCCGTAACGCTTTCGTAACGGGCTCCGGGTAGTTTTGCGGCGTCAAATAATTGTTCGGGATAAAGATATGAGATTGTACACACCGAGAATTCTGTCGTTTTTTCTTGCGCTGTGCCCCTTCCTTGCGGCGGAGGCGGCGCAGCCGCTTTACTCCGTGTCGGGAAGGGTGACCGATGCCGCCACGGGCGAACCGGTGACAGGCGCCGTAGTCATGGTCAAGGATACCTACAAGGGAACCGAAACCGATATGGAGGGCCGTTGGCGCCTCGACAACCTTGCCGCGGGGGATTATACGTTCGCCGTCAGTTTCATCTCCTACAAGAGCATCGAGGTGTCGTGCAGGGTGGCCGCCGATGTGGAGGGGGTGGATGTCCGCCTCGAAAGCGATTCGGAAGAGGTCGAAGAGGTGGTCGTGAAGGCCCGTATGCGGAGCGACACCGAGATAGCCATGCTCGGAACGATAAAGGCCGTTCCGCAGGTCACGAGCGGTGTTTCGGCGGCCCAGATATCGAAAAGCCCCGACCGGAACGCTTCGGAAGTCGTCCGTCGCGTCCCCGGCATCACCATCATAGACGACCGTTTCATCATCGTGCGCGGCCTGTCGCAGCGCTACAACAACGCATGGATAAACGGACTGGCCGTCCCGAGTACCGAGACAGACAGCCGTGCCTTCTCCTTCGACATGATTCCCAGCAGTCAGATTGACAACCTGCTGGTCTATAAATCCCCCTCGCCGGAGATACCGGGCGACTTCTCCGGCGGTTTCGTCAAGATAGTGACCAAAGGTATCCCCGAAGAAAACAGCATCGAAGTCGGTTATTCGACCGGGTTCAATGTCAGGACGCAATTCAGGCAGTTCCGCATGAACCCCGGAAGCTGTACGGATTTCCTCGGTTTCGACCTCGGCAAGAGGCCGCTCGGCCGCTCGTTTCCGGCGCACATGGACCTCGTCACTTCGCCCGACGAGATAACGAGGCTGACGAGAGAAGGGTTCAACAACGACTGGCGCATCCGGAGTTTTATCCCCATGCCCGACCAGCGGCTCTCCTTCTCGATGGCCCGCCGCTGGGATACGAAGCGCGGCCGTACCGTGGGCAACATCACCGCCGTCACATACAGCAATACGTTTAAAGGAGTCGAAGGTATCAAGAACGCCCGGTACGGCATCTACTCCGCGGCCGCCGACACGCCCATCTATCTCGACGATTATTATGACAACCAATATTCGAACGATGTCCGGCTCGGAGCGATGCACAACTGGGCGTTCATCCTCGACGCCTCTAACCGTATCGAGTTCAAGAACCTGCTCAATATATTGGGGCGTAACCGTCTGACCGAACGCCGGGGCATCAAGGACATGAGCAGCATGTACTATCTCGAACAGACCGAGATGCAGTACTCTTCGCGCCTGACCTATACGGGGCAGTTCTCCGGCACGCACCACCTGGCCGGTACCGATGCGACGGTGACGTGGGATGCCGGTTACTCCTATGCCGACCGGAACGAACCCGACCGCCGCATCGTCTCCAATATGGCCGGTATCGGAAGTACGGATGACCTGGCGGATGTGGTGACGGGCAACGACAACATCAAACGCTACTTCCAGACCCTCGGCGACCACATCGCTTCGGCTTCCGGCAACTATGTGCAGCAGTTGGCCTGGGGGGGTATCCGACCCACGTTGAAGGCCGGCATCTACGGCGAGTACCGTTACCGCAGCTACGACCAGCGCGAGTTCATCTACCGTTACGACAACCTTTCCGCCGAAGAGCGGCAATATTATCTCAAGCTGCCTTTCCAGGAGATGCTGTCGCCCGAATGGCTGGGAGCGGACAAGGTCTATATCGACGAGATAACCCGCAAGACCAATGCCTACACCGCCGACATCTATTACGGAGCGGCTTATGCGGCGCTCGACATTCCGCTCGGAAAATTCGATATCTATGCCGGGGCACGTCTCGAAAGCTACACCACGAAGCTGACGCGAGACCGTTCGGATGCACCCGAACTTATCCTGATGACCACCAAGACGCACCACGACCTCAATCTGCTGCCTTCGGTCAATGTCACTTACCGGATAGACGACCGGCATCAGTTGCGGGCGGCTTACGGGCGTTCGCTCAACCGTCCGGAGCTGCGTGAGCTTTCCCCTACGGTCTATTACGATTTCGACCTCTTCAGCGAGATAGCCGGTAACGAGAACCTCAGGACGGCCGTCATCGACAACGTGGACCTGCGTTATGAATTCTATCCCGCACCGGGCGAGACGGTGAGCCTCGGTGCCTTCTACAAACATTTCCGCAATCCGATAGAGTGGACCTATATCGACATGGGCGGTTCGCTCCGCTATATGTATGAGAATGCCGACCGGGCCCAAAGCTGGGGTGTGGAGCTCGATGTGAGGAAAAACCTCGGCTTTATCGGTATGCCGAACCTTTCGCTGGTGCTCAATGCGGCGTGGATATACAGCAACGTGACCTTTGTGCCCGGCGAGGTGGTGTCCGAACCCGACCGGCCCATGCAGGGACAGTCGCCCTACGTGATAAACGCGGGACTCTATTACAGTTCCGAACGACTCGGACTCGACGTGGCGCTGCTCTACAACCGGATTGGCAAGCGGATAGTGGGGCTGGGCAAGTCCAACAGCGTCAATCCCGACCCCAATACGCTGATTCCCGATTCGTACGAAATGCCGCGCAACGTGCTCGATTTCTCCGTATCGAAAAGGATAGGGCGACGGGTGACGCTGAGCTGTTCGGTGAAGGACCTTCTCTCGGAGGACGTGGTATACAAGCAGTTCCCGAAGTTCGAGAAGGACGGACAGATGTACCGGCGGGAACAGGTCACCCGGCGCTACAATCCCGGTCAGAGCGTATCGCTGACTGTCTCGGTAAAGCTGTGAACGATATTCGACAGGACAGACAATAGAGAAAACACCAATTTTTAATCGAACAGAAAAAGATGAAAAAGAACATCAAGATGGCCGCCGTGGCATGTATGCTCCTCTCGGCCTTTGTTACCGTAAGTTGCGACAAGAATACGGACAACGGCGGCGAGAATCCTCCGCAGGGCGAAACGTTCGAACTGGGCGACGGTTCGAAGGATAATTTCGAAATCGCTTCCGACATGACGCTGACCTATCCGAACGTCTATACGCTCAAAGGGTTCGTTTATGTGCCCGACGGTGTGACGCTGACCATCGAGCCCGGTGTGGTGATAAAGGGCGACAAGGCTACGCAGGGTACGCTCATTATCGAACGGGGCGGCAAAATCATGGCACAGGGTACGCCGGAACGCCCGATTGTCTTCACTTCTGCCCAGGCTCCCGGCAGCCGCAAGCCCGGTGACTGGGGCGGTATCATCCTGCTCGGCAAGGCGCCCAACAACCTCGGCGAACAGACCATCGAGGGCGGCGTGCGTTCCAAACACGGCGGTAATGACCCGGCGGACAATTCCGGCGTGCTGAGCTATGTACGTGTGGAATTCCCCGGCATCGAATACTCTACGGACAATGAAATTAACGGAATTACCTTCGGTTCGGTCGGGAGCGGTACCAAAATCGACCACCTGCAGGTATCCTACTCGGGGGACGACTCCTATGAGTGGTTCGGCGGTACGGCGAATGCGAAATATCTCGTCGCCTATTCGGGTTGGGACGATGATTTCGATACCGACAACGGCTTCAGCGGCAAGGTACAGTTCGCCATGGGCGTGCGCAATCCGAGGATAGGGGACAAGTCGGCTTCCAACGGTTTCGAATCGGACAACAACGGCGACGGTGCGGCTACCGAACCCTACACCTCATGCGTGTTCGCCAACGTCAGCCTTTTCGGGCCGGTGTCCAATCCCGCATCCTATACCGAACAGGCCGGCGCCGAGGGTAGCCCGGTCGATGCGAGATTCCAGGCCGCGCTTCATCTGCGCCGCAATACCCAGCTCAGTATCTATAACTCCCTCATAGCGGCTTTCCCGGTAGGGCTGATTATCGAGAACGACAAAGGGTCTACCACACAGGATTGGGCTGAGCAGGGCAAACTCAACGTAACCAACTGCGTGATGGCCGGCATGGTGAAGAATTACCAGGATGCACAGTATTGGAAGGATGGTTCCCAGTTCGACGATGAGGATGCGGGTAGTTTCGCCGACGGTTATTTCAACCGTGCGGAGGGTGGAAACAGGGTGTTCGCAGCCCTCTCCGACCTCGGCCTCAGCGGCAATCCGCTCAGCCTTTCCGCTCCGGTGGTCTTCCCCGGCAGCGACAGTCCGCTTGCTTCGGGTGCTGCATGGACGGAGGAGAAGGTGGCTTCGGGCTTCGATAAAGTGGACTATATCGGTGCTTTCGGTCCGAATGAGACCGCTGCCGCCAACTGGACGAGCGGTTGGTGCAATTTCGACCCCCAGAATACGGTTTACTAAACGTCGGCAGGTTGGTCAATTTGTCGGTGGGCGGGCTGCTGCGGCGGTCCGCCCTTTTCCCGTTCCGCGGCGGAGCTTCCGGTGTGCCGGCAATGCATGCGGGAATTGCGTTCCGTGCAGGAATATTACAGCCCGAGGTCTTCGTCAATCAAGACCACCGTAATCCTCCCTTTCGGATGGCATTTGTGCAGAATGAGCCGTTCGTTGCATATCCGTCGGGGCGATGCACAATCCATGCACCGGCCCGTTTTCACGCACGGCGTGTCGAAATCCTCATGGCGGGCCGCATTGCGCGGGGCGGCCGTTTCGCGGATACGCCTGAAGGCGGCATCGCCGTCCTCCACGATTTTGTTCCGACCGATGGTCAGGATGACGTGCCGCGGTCCGAAGGCTATCGGAGCGATGCGGTTGCCTATCATGTCCAGCCAATGCAGCTCCCCGTCGAGGGTGACGGCATTCGCGCCGGTCAGGAACAGGTCGCATAACAGCGCCTGCCGGCGTCTTTCTATCAGTTCCCTGAAAGGAACGCCCTGTTCGAAAGTGTCGATGAACGGATAGGTGCGCTGCGTCCGCAGCCACTCCACCGTCCCCGTCGCGTAGAGCGTCATCGAGTCGCCGAAGGAGATACTCGCCGGCGCGAGTTCGGCGATGCGGCTGCGGATGTATTCGCCGGCCTCGTGTGCGTCGGCCGCTGTCGCCACCTCAAAACCGTTGCGCCTCAGCCTGTCGGCACATCTCTCCGTTGTCTTTGCCTGTTCCATCATGTGTCTCCATTATGGGCGGTTCCGGCAGATGTTTTCCGGAGACCGTAAAAAAAGTCTCCACGGAGTACGCGGAGACATAGGTATTAAAACCTGCGGCCCATGGCCTTATTGTGGTAAGATGTAGAAGTTCTTACATTGCAAATATAGGAAAAATAAGTGCACAAATCCAAAAATTTTCCTTATTTTTACGAAAAACCGCCAATTTATGGAGAAAAGATTGGGTATAGATGTAGGAACCAATTCCCTCGGATGGGCTATCGTGGAGGTGGACGACGAAGGATGTACGCTGCTCGACCGAGGGGTGGATATCTTTCAGGAGGGGGTAGCACGTGAGAAGAATCAGGAGAAACCGGCCGTGCAGGACAGGACCGATGCCCGTGCCCTACGGCGGCACTATTTCCGTCGCCGTTTGCGCAAGATAGCCCTGTTGCGGGTGTTGGTACGGCACGACCTGTGTCCCGCATTGTCGGAGGAGCAGTTGAACGCCTGGCAGGGGAAGGGGATTTATCCGTTGGACGATGCGTTCATCCGTTGGCAGCGTACCGACGACAATGCGGACAGGAACCCGTACCGCGACCGCTTCCGGTGTCTGACCGAAGAACTCGATATGGCCTGCCGCGAAGAACGTTACGTGCTGGGCAGGGCGCTGTATCATCTGTGTCAGCGCCGCGGATTTCTGAGCAATCGCAAGGATGTGGGAAACGAGGCCGAGGAGGGTAAGGTGAAGCAGGAGATTAAAACCCTCTCTGCCGACATGGCCGCTGCGGGGTGCGAATATCTGGGCGAATATTTCTACCGGCTTTACCAGCGGAAGGAGAAGATTCGCAAACACTATACAGCCCGGAACGAGCACTATCTGGCCGAGTTTCGTGCCATTTGCCGGAAACAGCGGCTTGATGAGGAGTTGCGACAGGCATTGGAAAAAGCCATTTTCTATCAGCGGCCCCTCAAGTCGCAAAAGGGCTTGGTAGGCAAGTGTACTTTCGAAAAGGACAAGAGCCGCTGTCCGGTGTCCCATCCGCGCTTCGAGGAGTTCCGGATGCTCCAGTTCATCAACAACGTTCGGGTTACGGGTCCCGGCGATGCGGAGCCGCGGCCCCTTTCGCCGGAGGAGGTGGAGATTGTCCGTCCGCTGTTCCTGCGCAAGAGCAAACCGCATTTCGATTTCGAAGACATTGCCAAAAAGATAGCGGGCAAAGGGAACTATGCCTGCCGGGGCGAGTTGCTGCAGGCGCCGTACCGCTTCAATTGTGCCGGCAAATCGACGGTGACGGGGTCTCCCGTATCGGCCCTTTTCGCTTCGGTTTTCGGAGATGATTGGCAGCGTGAGATTTGCAGCCTGTATACGCTCGGTGCCGGGAAAAACGAGGAGCAGATACTCAACGACGTATGGCATGTCCTCTTCGCCTTTGAGGACGAGGAGCGGTTGCAGGCCTGGTTGCAGGAGAAACTGCAGCTTTCAGCCGACGATGCGAAAACCCTGGCGGCCTTCCGTCTGCCGCAGGGGTATGCGTCGCTGAGCCTGAACGTTATCAACAAGATACTTCCCTACCTGCGGCGCGGATACCGCTACGACGAGGCGGTATTCTTTGCCAACCTCGGAAAGGTGCTTCCGGCGGAGGTGTATGCCGACCCGGCCAGGCGCCGCGAAGTGGAGCAAGGGATTTCCGCCCAGATGGATGATTTGGGCGACGGAGAGAAAACACGGAAGGAGGAACGTATTCGCGATTATCTGCGGCGTTATTGGGGCGTAGAGGAGAAGCGGCTGGAGCGCCTTTACCATCCTTCGATGATTGAGGCGTATCCGTCGGCGTCTCCCAACGGACAGGGTCTCCTGCAGCTGGGTTCGCCGCGCATCCCGGCTGTCCGGAATCCGATGGCCATGCGAGCTCTGTTCCGCCTCCGCGTACTGCTGAACGAACTCCTGCGCGAAGGAAAGATTGACCGTGGCACGAAAATCAATATCGAGCTCGCCCGCGAGCTGAACGACGCCAACAAACGGAAGGCCATCGAACGTTACCAGCGGGAGCGGGAGGCTGAGAACCGCAAATATGCCGAAGAGATTCGCCAACAGTATGTCGAAGCAACGGGACATTCCATAGAGCCCTCCGAAGAGGATATTCTCAAATACCGTCTGTGGGTGGAACAGGGGCATTGTTCCCTTTATACGGGGAAGACAATCGGGATTTCCGAGTTTCTCGGCGACGGCCGGCGGTACGACATCGAGCATACCGTCCCCCGTTCGCGTGGGGGAGAGGATGCGCAGTACAACAAGACGCTGTGCGAAGAGGAATTCAACCGGGATATAAAACGCGACAAACTGCCGTCGGAGCTGGCCAACCATACCGCGATATTGGCCTGTGTCGAGTCGTGCGGATGGTTCGAGCGCATCGAGGGGTTGGAGCATCGGGTCTGGGGGGCGGACCGTCGCGCAAAGAGTGCGACGACCAAATCGGCGAAGGATTTCGCCATTCAGGACCGGCACTACTGGAGGATGCACCTCGATTACTGGCGCAGGAAGTGCGAGGCCTTTACTATGACGGAGGTGCCCGAAGGATTCAGCAATCGGCAGGGTGTGGATGTTGGCATCATCGGCCGGTATGCGCGGCTCTATTTGCAGACAGTCTTCGACCGGGTTTATACGGTCAAGGGTGCTACGACGGCTGCGTTCCGCAGGATGTGGGGGCTGCAGGAGGAGTATGCGGCGAAAGAGCGCGTGAATCATGTCCACCACTGTATAGATGCCATTACCATCGCCTGCATCGGAAGCCGGGAGTACGCCTTGTGGGCGCAGTACGTTCGGCAGGATGAACTCTATCGGCGGGGGGAAGCGGATAAACCCCGTTGCGGCAAGCCGTGGCCGACCTTCACCGAGGATGTCCGGGTGACGGCCGATGAGCTGCTCATTTCGCATCACACGCCCGATAACATGCCCAAGCAGAGCCGGAAACGGCTGCGTGTGCGGGGAAAGGTGCAGCGGAACGACAGGGGAGAGGTCAAATACATGCAGGGCGATACTGCCCGGGGTGCTCTCCATCAACAGACATTTTATGGAGCCATCGAACGAGACGGCGAGATTCGGTATGTCGTGCGCAAGTCGCTCGACCAACTGCTGCCTGCGGATGTGGAAAAAATCGTGGATGAGGCGGTCAGACAAAAAGTAAGGGAGGCGGTCGAGGCATACGGTTTCAAAGAGGCGACAGACCCGACGAAACACACCGTCTGGATGAACGAGGAAAAACAGATACCGATTCGGAAGGTGCGGATATTGACCGGTGTGAAAAATCCGATTCTCCTGAAGCCTCATCGCGATGTATCCGTTAAGGAGTATAAGCGATATTACCATGTCGTCAACGACGGGAATTACTGCATGGCGATTTACGAAGGCAGAGACAGGCAGGGCAGGTTGAAACGGACGTTTGAAATCGTAAATAAACTGGAGGCGGCCCGTTATTTCAAACGGAGTGCGGACCGGGAATCCCGGCCCGATTTGGTACCGCTGTCGGATGTCAACGGTTATTCGCTTAAGTATCTCTTGAAAACGGGGACGATGGTGTTGTTTTATGAAAATTCCCCGGACGAGTTGTATGAATGTTCGGTCGGAGAGTTGGCTAAAAGGTTGTACAAGGTCGTGGGAATGGCGCAGGATGGTCGTGTCCAGTTTCTGTTTCATCAGGAGGCACGGGACCAGAAAGCCGTTACGGCGGAGTGTGGAATGGGAATTTCGGTTTTCGATGCACGCCATCCTGCTCCGAAGTTGAGGATAAGAGTTTCCAATTTTAAAATGTTCGTCGAAGGCTATGACTTCGAACTGACGGTTACGGGGGAAGTAAAATTCAAACGGTAATTGCTTCATGGTGAAACGCGCGCTGTTCTTTTCTACGCCTTATAGCCTGAGTCTTCGGGACAATCAGATGGTTATCCGTACGAAGGAGGCCCCCGACATGCAGCGGACCGTTCCGGTCGAGGATATCGGGGTGGTGGTGCTGGAGGACCGACAGACGTCCGTGACGCTGCCGCTGCTGAATGCGCTCTCGGATAACAATGCGGCCGTCATCTTCTGCGGCGACGACCGGATGCCGAACGCCATGCTGATGAATCTCGATTCCAACCGGACACAGGGCGAGAACTACCGGACGCAAATCGAGGCGAGCGAGCCGTTGAAAAAAGGGATATGGCGGCAAATCGTCGAGGCGAAAATCCGAAACCAGGCCGCCTTGCTGCAGAAGTTGGGCAAAGACGGGGAGCGGTTGAAGCCCTATTACCGGAATGTCCGCAGCGGCGATGCGGACAACCGGGAGGGGACTGCCGCCAGAATTTACTGGGCAGAGCTGTTCGGCCGGGATTTCGTTCGTATGCGGGAGGGAGATGTTCCCAATAACTTGCTGAATTACGGATATACGGTTCTGCGGGCGGCCGTCGCACGGTCGCTGATGGGGTCGGGGCTGTTTCCGGCGTTCGGCATTTTCCACCGTAACCGGTACAATGCCTTTCCGTTGGCCGACGATGTGATGGAACCTTATCGTCCTTTTGTGGACGAATTGGTGTACGGGCTCCGTATGCAGGGCGAGTCGCAACTGACGCAGGAGGTCAAGGGGACCCTGCTGCGGATACTGTTCGCCGATACGCGTTTCGAGAAGGTAATGCGTCCGCTGGATGTCGGCCTGACGTTTACGGCGGCATCGCTGGCGAAATGTTTCGCTGGAACGCAAAAGAAGATTGTTTACCCTTTGTTGGAGTGACAGGATGTCGGAAGTCCGTTTGAATGCATATCGTATCATGTGGCTGTTCGTGTTTTTCGATTTGCCGACCAATACCAAAACCGAGCGTCGTCATGCGACTCAGTTTCGCAAGGCCCTGGAGAAGGATGGCTTTTCGATGATGCAATATTCGGTGTACGTGCGTCACTGCCCCTCGAAAGAGAATATGGAAGTACATCTCCGTCGGGTGCAGAAGTCGATGCCGCCTGCCGGATATACCAGTATCCTGAGCGTTACGGACAAACAGTACAGTGAGATTCGGAACTATTGGGGGAAAAGCGAACGGGCCCGGCCCGAGATGCCTCAGCAGCTGGAATTTTTTTGATATATTGCTCTTTGAAATACGAAATTACATCCGACCAACTTCCCCGGTGTGCGGCAGGACGTTTTATGCATCGGTGTCATATGTGTAACGTGCAGAATACGAATTACTGCCATGCGCGAGGGTTGTGGTTTGATGTAGAATTGGAATGAGAAACAACTATAGTAAGGACCTGTGCCTGCTTGAGAAGTTGTGGTTTGATGTAGAATTGGAATGAGAAACAACCATATTCTAACGAAGAAAGGCATCGGTTTCGTTGTGGTTTGATGTAGAATTGGAATGAGAAACAACCCGAAACTCCTTTACGGAATTATCAAGGTTGTTGTGGTTTGATGTAGAATTGGAATGAGAAACAACTGTTTAACAGAAGAATCAGGCTGGTTTCGCGTTGTGGTTTGATGTAGAATTGGAATGAGAAACAACGGCAGAAAGATGAAGAAATTCGGCAGTTAGTTGTGGTTTGATGTAGAATTGGAATGAGAAACAACTGTTGATACAGAATCACTTCCGCCGCTTCCGTTGTGGTTTGATGTAGAATTGGAATGAGGAACAACCTTAGTCTGAATCTCGCATCCTGCAAGTAGGTTGTGGTTTGATGTAGAATTGGAATGAGGAACAACAACCGGCGTTTGGCTGTTTTTAGGAAGAATTGACAGACCGGGCGTGCCCGGATGTCATGGGGGGACGGTTGAGGCTGCGGTCTGCCATTGCTGTTCAGGTTGGCGGGAGCATGTTGCCTGCGGAAGGAAAATGTGTGCCGGATATCTGTGTACAACATGTATCGGAATATACCGGTACCTTCGGATTTTGCGGATAATCAATTAATCTTTATATTTGCACACCCTAACGACGCCCGGATGGCGGAATCGGTAGACGCGCTGGTCTCAAACACCAGTGGAGCAATCCGTGCCGGTTCGACCCCGGCTCCGGGTACGCTTGATGATACAACCCAGCTGATATTCAGTTGGGTTGTATCGTTTAAGAGGAGATGTAGAACGGTTTTTCTTTGCGGTACCATTGCCTCGACCGTTTGGCAATCTCTGTGGGTGCCGGATTGTACAATGTTGCTAAAACGGAAACTCCGGTTCCCCGCGGACAAATATGGCGAGGAGCCGGAGTTTCCCGACGATATTACTGGATTAGAATCCGGCCGTGAAATAGATTCCGGCGGGGAAGTGCGTGTAGTTCTGGTAGTCTGCAACCATTGCGGGCGTATCCGAATTGAGGTCGTATACCGAGATATCGTTCGTGAGGAAACTCCAGCCGTAGCCCAGAATTGTATTGTAGTAGTACTCGCCCGTGACGGGGTGTACGGCCGGCATGTTGTAAATTATACCCCAGTTCACGACGTTCGGCTTCACATCGCCCAGCGTTTCGGTCGTATTCGTGGAGAACGTGTGGCGGTAGATTGTCGAGGTATTGTTGCAGAAATAGATTTCGTCGCCTTTGGCGGAAATAGCTGGTGTCGCACCCCAGCCTGCCGAGACGCCGCCTTCGGTCAGGGTGTGTTTCTCCATCGTGTAGTCGGTGGCTGACAATTTGATGATTTGGGCCGGACTGGTCGAACAGGAAACCCATACGTAGCCCTCTTCGTCGGACTTGATGACGCCGGTCACCGTACCCTCCATTGCTATCGTTTCGGCGATGTTGCCGTTTTCGAGTATCAGTACTTTGCTGTTTGCCGGAACGAACACCTTGTCTCCGACGACCGCCATCCGGTTTTTCAGGGCGCCGGCCGTACCCTCTATCTGTTTGAGGCTCCTCGAATCGAGGTCGAGGGTCCATACGCCGGCATTGTCGCGGATGTAGGCCGTGCGACCGACCACAGCCACATGGGAAGGCCACGAGAGCGACGAACAATCGTCCTTGCTGAAATTGTCCGTGCGTTTGAGCGTTTTGGCATCGGCTTCGACCAGCATACCGTCGTTACCTCCGTTCTGCGATACGATATACAGTTTGTCGTCCGCTATGAACAGGTCCTGAGCCGCGTTGCCGAGCTCGGTACCGTTCATGCGCCAGTAGGCGTAGTTGATGAGGCGTCCGTCGGATGTGATGTAAATGACCGACCCGTTGTCCGACGACGGATTGCCTTCGTTGAGAACGAATGTTCCCTCCGGGTCGGAGTAATCCACTGCCGCGATACGTGCCGATGCCAGCGTCGTCCGCTCTGCACGGTCGATGGCGATGAGTGAAAGGATGCCTTCCGTATAGTAGGAGCTGCCGGACGCCGGGGCCGTTACCGTTACCGTTTTGGCATGCGGGTCGAGTTTGGCCGACCATCCCTGCGGGACGTGCATCAGGTCGACCGTCGCTACATCGCCCGTAAACGGAAGTTCGCGCTCTTCACCGAATGCGAATAGGTAGTAATTGTCCACATTGGTGCCGCCCCTGGGCAGGGTCTCGGGAAAGACGAATGCGAATCCAGCCGTCGAAGTTTTCGGTATGACAATGGTCGTCTTCCCGTCAGAGAGCGTGAAAACCACTTCCGTATCGCCGTCCTCCACCTTCGAGAACAACGAGTCGCCGTCCTGCCCCTCGGCTGTGACGCCCATCGGCGTCCAGGTCGTGCCGTCGAGCGACATCTCCCACTCTTTCGTATCGGAATTGATGCGTAGTTGCGGGGTGATGCCGTCGGAACCTTCAGCCTTTATTTTCCGCCCGTCGATTTCGATGATTCGGCCGTCGAGCGCCCAGTAGTACAGCCCGTCTTCGTCTTTTATGACCGATATGGACGGAGCATTGGTTCCGTTGGTAATCGTTGCCGTCGTGCCGTCGGAAAAGTTGATGGTATAACCGTTTTCGGTCTCGATTACCGAAGTGACTGTCATATTCTTTTGCAGTGCCTCCACCAGTTTCCGAAGGGTTTCGATGCCCGAATTGGCATTCCTGACCGCCTCTTCCATGGCTTCCACGCGGTTGTTCAGGTCATCGACCGCTTCCCGCAGCTCCTCGTCGTCGTATGGGGAACAGCTCCACATTGCGGCGCCGAACAGGACAACCGCCAGACAGGTAAACAGTTTTTTCATGTCGTTTATGTTTAATTGAAAGATTGAATGAGTTTCAAAGACGAAAAAAGGCCGATAGGCGGATGCTGGTTTACGGCAGGTGTACAACGAACCGAAGCCGGAAAAGGAGAGGGACGCAGGAACGGAGACCCTTTCCCGGAACGAACGTCGATAGGGTATGTAAGATTTCCTCGCCATTCGGATTACGCAGGTGACTGCATGGCGGGAGGGGATGAAAATCAAATCGGAAAAGTGTGCCAGAGGGCCGACCAAGCCATTCGATTCCTACCCGAAACCCGCGGGTGCAAATCCATGTCGTTAAGGCAGGTCTTCTGACTCGTCCCGTTCACCGCGCCTTCCCGGTATCGAAACCAGTGGCAAAGAGTGCGGTAAACGACTTCTCCCGAAGGAGGGGACATACAGCAGCGAGTACTGTTCCGGATTCTCACCGGATTCCCTTTTCATCCGGTGCGGAAGCCCGAACCGGAACCATAACTGCGCAAAGGTAGCAATCTTTTTTGCGAGTTGAGATATGAAACGATAAAAATCATATAAGCCCTCTTCGAAAGGGAAAGGAGGATTCATGAAACGATGGCCGACCGCAATTGTAGGGGGCGGCAGGGGAGGATGGTGCGGAACCGTTGTCGTGTCTGTATTCGAACGGACGGGCGAGGCTTCTCCTGCTTGTCGTCGGACTCCGGCGCAGCATCGGGAACGGACTTTCTCTTTGTCCGTACTGCGGATGGTCGGGGGGCCGGACTGCCGGGAAAGTCGTCGGGACGGTTCAGGCTTTTTCTCTGCCGGCGGCTTTCCGGATAGCTGTCAGGATACCTTCCGTGTCGTAGCCGCAAATCCGTTTCAGTTCGGCTATCGTGCCGTGGTGGATGAAAGTATCGGGGATGCCGAGCCGCACGACCTCTGCGGTATAGCCGTTGGCGGAGATGAATTCGGCGACGGCGCTTCCCACGCCTCCCTCCACGGTACCGTCCTCGACGGTGATTATCCGCCGGAACCGCCGCCCGACGTCGTGCAGAATAGCCGTGTCGAGCGGTTTGGCGAACCGCAGGCTCACCACTTCGGCGGAGATTCCCTCCTTCTCGGCCTGTACTGCGGCCTTCAGGGCATCGTTGGTTACGGTACCTATCGCCAGAACGGCGACATCCTTCCCGCCGCGCAGGGTTATCCCGCGGCCTATCTCCATCCGTCGGAATCCGCCGCTCCAGTCGGCTCCTATCCCCCGGCCGCGCGGATAACGGATGGCGAACGGTACGCCCGACAGGAGCGCCGTGTACATCATCTCCTTGAGTTCCGCCTCGTTGGCCGGTGCGGCTATCGTCATGTTGGGCACGGAGCGCATGAAGGCGAGGTCGAACACACCGTGGTGCGTCACTCCGTCTTCGCCGACAAGGCCCGCACGGTCGAGGCAGAATATGACCGGAAGCCGCTGGATGGCCACGTCGTGAATCATGTGGTCGTAGGCCCGCTGCATGAACGACGAGTAGATATTGCAGAAAGGTATCAGGCCGCCGGCCGCCAGTCCTGCCGAGAAAGTGACCGCATGGCCTTCGGCGATGCCGACGTCGAAGCATCGGTGGGGCATCTCCCGTTGCAGGATATCCATGGAGCTGCCCGTGAGCATGGCCGGTGTGACGCCTACGACGCGTTCGTCGAGGCGGGCGAGTTCGAGGAGCGTATAACCGAATACGTCCTGGTAGCGGTCGGGCTGGTTGTCGCCCGGATTGACGAGCAGTTCGCCGGTGACGGGATTGAACCTGCCGGGGGCGTGCCATATCGGCGGGTTGCTTTCGGCAGGTTTGTAACCCTTGCCCTTTTTGGTAACGACGTGGAGCAGTTTCGGGCCCGGAATGCTCCGCATGTCGCCCAGTACCCGTACCAGCGACTTCAGGTCGTGGCCGTCCACGGGGCCGAAATAGCGGAAGTTGAGGCTCTCGAACAGGTTGCTCTGCTTGAGAATGCTCTGTTTGACGACGTTGCCGAAATTCTGTATCGCGCGCCGCATCCGGGGGACTCCCGACATGGCGTTCCATACCTGGTTTTTCAGCCGGTTGTAGTGTTTTGACGTGGTGATGCCGAGCAGATACTCCTTCAGCGCTCCGACGTTGGGACTGATGGACATGTTGTTGTCGTTCAGAATGACCAGCATGTCCGCATTGGATGCTCCGGCGTTGTTCAGCCCCTCGTAGGCAAGGCCGCCCGTCATGGCGCCGTCGCCTATTACGGCGATGACGTTGCGGTGGATGCCCTGCAGTTTGTTGGCCTGGGCCATGCCCAGTGCGGCCGAGATGGAGACGGAAGCGTGGCCCGCCCCGAAAGCGTCGTAGGGGCTCTCCTCCATGCGCGGAAATCCGCTGATGCCGCCCAACTTCCGGTTCGTGTGGAACTGTTCCCGACGGCCGGTGAGTATCTTGTGGGCATAGGCCTGATGGCCGACGTCCCAGACCACCTTGTCGTCCGGCGTGTCATAGACGTAATGGAGCGCTATGGCGAGTTCCACGGCTCCGAGACTCGATGCGAGGTGTCCCGGATTCACGCAGAGTTCCGATACCATGAAGTCTCTGAGTTCTGCAGCGAGCGTTTCCAGTTCGGGGACGGAGAGTCTGCGCAGGTCTTTCGGAGAGTTTATGTCGTCGAGGTATTTATAGCCCGTCTTTACCATGAGAGGAGTGTACGTATCGGGGTACAAAGATACCCAATTATAACTATTTCTGAAAAAAATTGTATCTTCGTGTCGTATAACATCCGAGGTAGGCTGTAAGATGAAATATAAGAGAATATTGCTGAAACTGAGCGGCGAGTCGCTGGCCGGCGATGGAGAGTACGGACTTTCGGCCGGGGTACTCGGTTCGTATGCGTCGCAGATACGGGAAATCGCCGGGGCCGGCGTGGAGGTCGGCATAGTTATTGGAGGAGGAAACATATTCCGCGGCATGCAGGGTGCGGAGAGGGGATTCGACCGTGTGAAGGGCGACCAGATGGGAATGCTCGCGACGGTCATCAACTCGCTGGCTCTGGAATCCGCGCTGCGGGCGGAGGGGATGCAGGCGAAGGTGCTGACTTCCATATGCATGGAGCCGGTCGGGGAGTATTACTCCAAGGACAAGGCGGTGGATTACCTGAGCAGGGGATACGTCGTGATAATCGGCGGCGGAACATCCAATCCCTATTTTACGACCGACAGTGCCGCAGCGCTCCGCGGCATAGAGATAGAGGCCGACGTGCTGCTGAAAGGGACGCGGGTGGACGGCATTTACGATGCCGACCCGGAGAAGCATCCGGAGGCACGGAAATTCGGCGAGATAACTTTCGGGGAGGTGTATGCCCGCGGGCTTCGGATTATGGACCTGACGGCTTTCACGCTCTGCCGGGAGAACGGCCTGCCGATAGTCGTCTTCGACATGGATACGCCCGGAAACCTGCGCAAGGTAATCCGGGGCGAAGCGATAGGGACGTTGGTGAGGGAATAGCCCTGCCCGGCCGAGAGGAAGGATATCACTTTACAAAAATACGATTGTTTATGAAGAGAATATTGTCAATGCTTTTTGCAGTGTTGTTCTGTTGCGGTATCGCGTCCGCGCAGGGCGACGTGGAGCGGACCACCCTGTTGAAGAAGGGGATGGATGTACCCGAATTTTCCGTACGGATGCTGGACGGTACGACGCTGACTTCTGCCGAGCTGGAGGGAAAGGTGGTGCTGGTGAATTTCTGGGCTACGTGGTGTCCCCCGTGCCGCAAGGAGTTCACACGGCTGCAAAAGGATATCGTGGACCGTTTCGAGGGGAAGGATTTCGTACTTCTGCCGGTATCGATAGATGACGGCGAGGAGGCCGTCAGGGAGTTCATGCGGAAGAACGGGTACGAATTTCCGGTAGCTTTCGACGGGGACAAGAAACTTTATGGGATGTTTGCGGAGAAATACGTGCCGCGCAACTTCATCATCGGCAAGGACGGGAAGATAGCTTTCCAGACGGTCGGTTATACGCCCGACGAATTCGACGAAATGGTCAGGGGCATCGAGGCCCTGTTGAAATAGAAAACGGGACAATTTTTGATTCAAGCTACATAAAACCTTAACGTTTATGACTGAAGAAGCAACCCTGATATTGGACATTGCCGAGGAGAAGATGAACAAGGCGCTTGAGCATCTTGTCGAGGCGCTGCTCGGAATAAGGGCGGGAAAGGCCAGCCCCAATGTATTGAAAGGAATCATGGTGGATTACTACGGTTCGCAGACGCCCGTTTCGCAGGTGGCGAGTGTTACCGTGCCTGATGCCAAAACGATACTCATCCAGCCGTGGGAGAAAGGGATGATACCCGTAATAGAGAAGGCGATACTCGTGTCGAACATCGGATTGACGCCTTCCAATAATGGTGAGCATATCCGGCTTTCGATTCCTGCGCTGACCGAAGAGCGCCGCAGGGAGCTCGTGAAACAGGTGAAAGGCGAAGGGGAGACGGCGCGTGTGAGTGTCCGCAATGCTCGCCGCGAAGCGGTCGAGGCTTTCAAGGCGGCCCAGAAGAACGGTATGCCCGAAGATATGGCGAAGGACGGTGAGGCGGAAGCCCAGAAGCTGACCGACCGGTTCAGCAAGCAGATAGAGGAGGCGTTGGCCGAGAAGGAGAAAGAGATAATGACCGTATAGCTGCGGTCGGCAGCTCCGTAAAGCGATGGCAGGCTGCCGGGACGGATTCCGTC
>ENA-UOJD01000325-UOJD01000325.1-human-gut-metagenome-genome-assembly--contig:-P48-NODE-325-length-72801-cov-41.467517_pt1 | contig 72801 bp, 59 predicted proteins | sample MGYA00242342_ERZ723889 | MGnify/ENA metagenome assembly ERZ723889 | reverse complement strand
AGTTCTAAAGGAACTATTCTTTTGTGAACTTTTATGCATTGGTTCTCGATCTTGTCCCATATCTTATTTCCAATCTCATTTTCTACCGGAATATTCTTATTTTCTTTCCATTGTTTTCTCATTTGTTTTTCTATTAAATTTGAATAATAGAGTTTCTTGCGTTCCTTCTTGTCCAATTGATCTGCCAATAGCTTCTTGATCAGATTAGTTTCTTTGTTACTTTTATTCATTTTAATAATTATATTTAGATTTATTTTGTGTTATCTAAAACTAAATACACAACAGCCCCATCTACCACCACATGACAAGAGCAACTTTTTTTTAGAAAAGTTTCTTGACTGGTATCTATAATATACATGTTGTTTATTTTTATATCTATTAAACTTCTGATATTTAGTATAATATCTAATAAATTAATTGGTAATAATAACTTCTTTATTTTTTATGTGATATAGCATTAGTTCCTTTAGAACTATGGTATATTGCTGCTTCTGTAGCTCTTGTTTTGATTGTCGGTGGACTTTGGATGCATTTAAATGAAGGTAGTACCCCGATGGATAAATATATTGAAATTACAGCTCAGAAAAGCAGAATGTATTTATTACCAGATAGTTCGAAGGTCTGGATGCAGCCGGGAAGTTCTATACGTTTTGCCGAAGATTTCAAGAAGCATCGGAATGTATGGCTGAAAGGTAATTCTTTGTTCGAAGTTCACAAAAATATGGGTAGAAAATTTAGGGTGTATATCGATAAAGCCTTTATCGAAGTGAAAGGAACTTGCTTTTTGATAAAGCAGAACAATCCCAGTGCCAATGAAATTACTTTGTTTAATGGAAGCATTGAATTTAATGTTGAATCGACTCAACATAAAATAGAGATGAAACCACTTCAGGAATTGGTATATAATCCTGCTGATGCAGGGACTCAATTAAGGCAAATAGAAAATATAGAGTGGCAAAACGGCCGTTATAATTTTACACAATTTAATTTGGAACATTTGACTAGGATTATAAACCAAATGTATGGTTCACGTATCATTATCAGCGATAAAGTGAATAAAAATTGTGCCTTTACAGGGAGTATCCGCTATGATGAGTCTTTGGAAGACGTTATTGATAAAATTTGTTTTAGCCTGAATCTTCGGAAAAAAGAAATAAATCACGAGATTATTATTTACAACTAATATTTATTAACCCAATGTTAAATCTAAAAATTGAAGCATGAACAAGTTTTTATTTTCTTGTCAGAAGCGGTGTCTCAAATACATCGTTATGGCTTTGTTGCTTTATCCGCTGTCTGCACTTGCTGCGCAAGGACAGATTGTGGTTAAAGGTCAGTCTCTCACTATTCCTCAAGCCATCCGGCTCATAGAAAAAAGCAGTCAATATACTTTTTTCTATAACGCTAATGATTTGAAAAACACAACTCTTAAGAGTATCGATTGTAAAGGTTCTATTGATGACGTCTTGAACGAAGTCTTTAAAGGGAGTAATATCAGTTATGTTATTAAAGGGAATGAAGTTATTCTTAAAGTTGAGAAAACGGAAAGTACACAACAGAAAAAGGCAAAAATCATTGGTATAGTAACAGATTCAAAAACCGGTGAACCTATCATCGGTGCAACAGTGCAATTACTGGGTACTACCACAGGTGTGATTACCGATGTAGATGGTAAATTTGAATTAGCGGCATTTCCTAAAAATGAAATACAGATTTCATATATAGGATATGTTACCAAGAAAATTAAAGTCGGTAGTCAAAAGGTAATGTCTATCACTCTTGCGGAAGATGCCCAGCAACTGGATGAGGTGGTGGTCACTGCTTTTGGTACGGGACAGAAAAAGGAGACTATCACCGGATCGATTCAGTCGGTTCGTCCTTCGGATCTTCTGGTACCTTCTGCCAACCTTTCTTCTTCATTTGCCGGACGCTTGTCGGGTGTGATTGCTTACCAGCGTAGTGGAGAACCGGGACAGAATTCTGCGGACTTTTTCATTCGTGGTGTTGCGACCATGAACGGAGCGACTTCTCCTCTAATTATTTTGGATGGAGTTGAAGTATCCAAAGCGGACTTGAATTCGTTGGATCCTGAAGTAATTGAAAGCTTTTCTGTATTGAAGGATGCGACGGCATCGGCGATGTATGGTACTCGTGGAGCAAACGGTGTACTTATCGTTAAAACAAAATCGGGAAGTGACTTGGACAGACCGATCATCGGCGTACGTTTAGAAGGCTATGTAAATACTCCGACTAAGAAACCGGAAATTGTTGACGGACCCACTTATATGCGTTTGTACAATGAAGCGGTTACCAATCAGGGAACAGGGGCTGTGCTCTATTCTGATGAAAAAATAAATGGTACGATCCATAATCTGAATCCTTATATTTATCCTAATGTGGACTGGTACAAGGAGGTCTTCAAAGATGCGACATTTAATCAAAAAGCGAATTTTAATGTACGTGGAGGTACATCTAAAATTACTTATTTTATGAATGTCAATATGAATCATGAAACCGGAATGTTGAAAGATCGTTCCAGTGACTTCTTCTCTTATAAAAATAATATAGACTACATGAAATATGCGTTCCAGAACAACGTGGATTTTCATCTCTCTAAGTCTTCTACCATTTCGCTTCACCTGAATGTACAGTTGAATGATATGCATGGTCCTTTGACAACTAAGGATGGTAATGGCGTAGGCGATATATTCAGTGCTATTATGGGAACCAATCCTGTTGATTTTCCGGTTATGTTTCCGCAGGGATCTGACACATGGTACCATTGGGGAGGTATCCTTGCCGGAAATTATCAGCCGCTCAATCCGGTAGCTCTTTCAAGTGCAGGTTACAAGGATACGTTTGAGAGTACGGTAGTAGCCAATGTAAACTGGGATCAGAAACTGGATTTTATAACGAAGGGATTAAGCTTCAGAGCTTTGGTTTCATTTAAGAATTGGAGTTATAATCAGAAGTTCCGTCTGCAAGGATATAATAGTTATCAGCTTTCCGATTATAAACAGAATGAAGACGGTTCCTATGACTTTACCAATACACCTATCGGAGAACCGAGTAATCATACGATGGATGCCTTTTTCGGTACCAACGGTGACCGTCGGTTTTATATTCAGGGATACCTGAATTACGAACGTTCGTTCGGTTCGCACAATGTAAGTGGTATGTTGCTTTATAACCAGGATGATTACAATACGAATGTAAACAGCAGTCTTATTGCTTCGCTTCCAAAACGTAAAATGGGTGTGGCGGCACGTTTGTCTTATGATTACGATCATCGGTATATGCTTGAAGTAAATGCGGGCTACAATGGTTCTGAGAGTTTTGCCAAAGGGCATCGTTGGGGACTGTTCCCATCCATATCGTTGGGATGGAATATCAGTGAAGAAAAATTTTGGAAACCGATAAAACCGGTTATTTCCAATTTTAAAGTCCGCGGTTCGTATGGTTTGGTAGGTAACGATCAAATCGGCAGTGACCGTTTTGCTTATCTGGCAATCGTGAATTTGACTGAAAGCCCGTCTTATACAACCGGATATGGTGGTAGTACCACTTCATTATCAGGACCTACTTATAATCGATTCCAGAATAATGAACTTACGTGGGAAGTCGGAAATAAACTGAATGTGGGTGTCGATTTACAGCTCTTCAATTCATTAAATATCACTGTCGACGGATTCAGGGAGATTAGAGATAATATTTTTCAGCAGAAAAATTCCATACCGAATTATCTGGGAACTGCCAGTACTAAAATCTACGGTAATTTCGCAAAAGTGAAGAATACAGGATTTGACCTTGCTTTGGATTATGGAAAACAGTTGAACCGGAACTTTTCTATCCAGATGAAAGGAACTTTTACCTATGCACACAATGAGGTTTTGAAGTATGATGAAGCGGCAGGACTTCGTCCGGCATTATCGCAGGTTGGAAAGAGCCTGAACTCAATCTGGGGATATGTAGCAGACGGATTGTATATTGATGAAGCTGATATTGCGAATAATCCTCAGTCGACTATCGGTAATATTGCTATTGCACCGGGCGATGTGAAGTATGTAGATCAGCCGGACGCGAGCGGTAATTATGATGGAAAAATAACATCAGATGACAGAGTGGTATTAGGATATCCCACAATTCCGGAGATAATATACGGATTTGGTCCCTCTATTACATGGAAGAATTGGGATTTCTCTTTCTTCTTTCAGGGACAAGCGCGTGTGTCATTTATGATGAGCGGTTTCGAACCATTTGGAACGCAAAGTAAAAATAATGTTCTGAAATGGATTTCCGATGATCATTGGAGTAAAGATAATCAGAATCCGAATGCACGGTATCCGCGATTGACACAATATAATAACAACAACAATACGGCGTCTTCTTCTTATTGGCTGCGGAATGCTTCGTTCCTGAAATTGCGGAATGCCGAAATCGGCTATCGTTTCAAATGGGCAAGAATCTATGTGAACGGAAGTAACTTGTTGACCTTTTCTCCATTTAAGCTATGGGATCCTGAAATGGGTGGAGGTGCCGGTATGAAATACCCGACACAACGTACATATAATGTTGGTATTCAATTAACTTTTAAATAATATATACTTATGAAGATAATATATAAACTCCTATTTTTGTTTTTGCTGACGATAGGATATAGTTCCTGCGACTTTCTGGATATTGTTCCGGATGAAATAACGACTGAGGCAGATGCATTTAAAGACCGGAATGCGGCTAAGAATTTTGTTTATTCTTGCTATGGCTATTTGCCGCAAAGTAATGTGGCATCAGGCAGTCTCGATTTGCTGACAGGAGATGAAGTGATAACGGCTTTTGAACATGAAACGTTTGCCAGTTTTCCAAAAGGCAACTATACGGCTTCTTCGCCGGTGATTTCTTATTGGAATACATTTTTTCAAGGATTGCGTCAGTGCTATATATTTCTGGAAAATGTAGACAAGGTACCCGACCTGACTGAAAGTGTAAAAACAGACTATATCGCACAGGTTAAGTTTCTGATTGCTTATTATCATTATCAGTTGGCACGTTGTTACGGACCTATTATCCTGATCAAGGAACTACCGGATGTAAATGCTTCGCAAGCAGAATATTTACCCCGAACTTCATATGACGAATGTGTAGACTGGATATGCAATTTATTGGATGAAGCCGCAAGTTCATTGCCTGCCATACGTACCAATAAAGAAGATTACGGACTGGCAACCAGTGTAGGAGCTAAGGCTGTGAAAGCGAAAATGCTTTTGTATGCAGCTTCTCCGTTATTCAATGGAAACTCAAGTTTCTATAGTAATTTTGCAGATAAATCCGGTAGTCAGTTAATGCCTCTGACTTATGATCCTAATAAGTGGGTAAAAGCAAAGACAGCTATTAAAGAGGCGATTGACCTTGCCGAGCAGAACGGACATGCTTTGTATGTAAAGCAAGACTATAAGATAGGTAATGAGGATGCGAATCCCTATCCGGCGGCAGGTCCTGTCCGGTGTCTTCGAACCAGCTTGGTCGATTGGGATTCGCGTAATCCGGAGGTTCTTCTGGCAGAAACGCGTAGTGAAGGCTCGTATGGTATACAAAACAAATCGTTACCATTTGTGACTGACGGCTGGGCGTGGAATGGTGTCGGCCCGACATGGACCATGTTAAATCGTTTTTATACTAAAAACGGTTTACCTTGGGACGAAGATCCGGAGTATAAAGATAAAGACAAATTAAAGATCGTCAATGTGGATGCCAGCCATGCTGACGAGGCTCATGAAGGAAGTAAAACACTCCTGTTTAATTTGGATCGCGAACCTCGCTTTTATGCTTGGGTAGCTTTTCAGGGTGGATATTACGAAGTGATGAACGGGTCAACTAATCCGGCCTATGTTATGAGTAACGGTAAGAAAGATAATTCGGATAGCAGATTGATATGCGATTTTGTATTGGGAGGTAACTGCAGTCGTGGTACGGCCACCGTACAGCGACCGGGTAACTATACTCCAAGTGGTTATCTGAACAAAAAAGGTGTCGATCCTAATACTGTTGTTTCTACAAATGCTACGAAATTGAATCAGTATCCCTGGCCCATTATTCGTCTTGCCGACTTGTATTTGGCATATGCCGAAGCATGTGTGGAGACTAATGATCTGGAGACAGCCAAACAATATCTGAACAAAGTCAGAGAACGTGCCGGTATCCCTACAGTAGAAACAGCATGGAGTGGTGTTGCTGCATTGGATCAGACAAAATTACGTCAGATTGTACGGCAGGAGAGAATGAATGAACTTTATTTGGAAAACCAGAATTTCTGGGATATGCGCCGTTGGCTGCTGGCTGGACAATATTTTAATGTCAAGGCTAAGGGGTTGAATATTGCTGCTACTACCATAGAAGATTATGCGATAGTGAAGACTATTGACTTTGAGCGTAAGTTCGAGGCGCCGACTCAATATCTGTTGCCCATACCTTCTGCCGATATTAACAGAAATGAAAAATTAGTAAACAATCCGGGTTATTAATCTTTTTAAAGAGAAATGAAGATGAAAAAAATATTGCTTGGCCTGTGTGTGATACTGGGCCTGATAAATATGATCGGCTGCTCCAGCGATGAGAAGTATCCCATGCCGACCTCTATAGATCAGAATTCACTGTCGGCTGAAGCCAAAGCCGGTGCTATCAAATTGAAATGGACCGTACCAGCCGATTCTAATTATTATTATGTAAAAGTGACCTATACATTACCTGAAGACGGGAAGAAATGTATGAGATTGGCAAGTGTGAATAGTGATACCATGTTGGTGGACAATCTGCTGCATCGGTATGGTGACATTAACTTTACATTGCAACCTTGCAATCGTGCCGGGGAAGCTTCGCAAAGTTGCAGTATCATGGCACAGGCACTTCCTGCTCTGAAACAGATCAAGACTGACCGGAATCCTATAACCTTGTCTGCAAAACAGTTGTATACAGATGATCAGGAGAGTAGTGAAGGACCTATCGCAAACCTGGTGGATGGAAGGAATGACACTTATTTCCACATGTCATGGAGCAGTCCTACGCCTTTCCCTCACTATATTGTGGTCGACTTGGGTGAAGAGAATGCTTTGTCCACTTTCCTGTTCTCTTATGTTTGTCGTGACAATAACAATAAAGACAATCCCAAAGAGATGGATATTCTGGGCAGCAATACTTTTGATGGAAAGAATTATGATGAGAGCCAGACCACTTTGTTGGCGTCTTTGAGTAATTTGCCTAATACAAAAGCTGCGTCTTACGAATCGGATATAATAAAAGCCGGTGCATCTTACCGCTATCTTTGGTTTAAGGTGAAATCTTCTACAAGCGGCTCCAACTGGATTGCGTTGGCAGAACTCGGCCTTTCGAAGGTAATTGTGAAAACCTATGATCCGGAAACCGGAGAAACTACCATTGAGTAAGAAACTGTTTTGAATTTCTATACATATCTTTTTTGATTGACTTTTGCCTATGTTTTGAGTGATATTCCGGTCTGTTTCGATTCTTTTAATCGTCAGATAGCTTGTTATCTTCCTCTTATAACAACCGGAATAACCGTGAAAATTCATCTCAAATCATTAGACGATTCATTCAAAAGCAGTTTCTAAAACAGGATTCAATAGGTACCTATATAATGTAGTATGAATTTGGCCACCTATGGTTGTCAGATTGATGCTAAATACGAGAATCAAGTAATTATTAAAAAGGAAATACAAGTGAAGTCTTTTATGAGAACAAAATTTGTATTTCCTTTGTTTTATTTATCTTATGTTTAATTTACCCTAATAACATGAAGAAACATCTAATTCTAATGATTTCTGCAGCTATTATCCCTCTGCTGCTGTATGCTTGTTCTGCTGAAGAAGAAAGAGCGTTAACATCGACTACTCTTGAGGTAGCACAGTCTGCCATTGATTTTAAAAGTGATGCAGGAACCCGTGACATCGCTATTGTTACCAATGCAGACCATTGGACGGCACGGTCTGATAAAGATTGGTGTTCGGTTGCTGTCAACGAAAGTACATTGACGGTGAATGTGTCCGGATACGATGGAAAAGAGACAAGGGAGGCAGTGATTAAAGTTACTGCCGATGGATTGGCAGAAACTGTTAACGTACGCCAATTGGGATCAGAGCCTGCTATTTTGATATCCCAACAGATCTTTACCGTTGAGGCCAGTGGCAGTGATATCGCATTCGATGTAACTACAAATGTTTCGGTGACTATCACATTGCCGGAATGGATCAAAGAGAAACCGGCAGGTACACGTGCATCCGAAATGGTGACTACGACGCATAATTACATTGTTACAGCCAATCCGGAAGATAGTGAACGTACGGGCAATATCACCGTGAAAGAGGTCGGCGGAGAACTTGAGGCCTTGGTATCTGTTACTCAGAAAGGATTGGGAGAATATGAATCCGGAAATCTCGAGGGTATCAAAGACGATATTAAGGTTCCGGTAGAATCAGGTGAAGCAAGCTCTTTTCAGGGTGGCTCGAATATTGATAAATCATTCGATGGTGATATGAGCACTATTTACCATTCTAACTGGAATAACGCGGGAGATCATTATTTCCCCATTACGTTGACTTATAATTTTGCTGCGGGTTCGGATATGGACTATCTTATATATTATCCCCGTACCTCAGGACCGAATGGTAACTTCAAGGAAGTGGAGATCCGTGTAAAGTCAAATGCGAATACCAGAGGGACCGATGAATGGAATACGGTGATGACTAAAAACTTCGGGGGGACGAATGCCGCAGTCCGTGTTAATTTTCCGAAGGCACAAATCGGAGTCACGTCGGTTCAGTTTATTGTCAAATCAGGATCGGGAGACGGGCAGGGATTTGCTGCTTGTGCCGAGATGGAATTTTATAAAAAGAATCCGGATGCATTCGATCCGCTCACTCTTTTCACCGATGGTACATGCTCTGAATTGAAGCCCGGACTTACCGATGAAGAAATAGAGAATTGTCCGTATTCATTCTACAAGAACATAGCTTACTATATGAAGCAGGGTAAGTATCCGGCAGAGTTCCGTATTCAGGAATATAAGGCTTGGCCCCATCCGGATGCCCAGTCAGAAACACATAAGACCAGTCCTTATAGCCTGCGTGATAATCCTACGGGAATTTCGGTTAAAGATGGAGAGCAACTGATGATTTTTGTTGGCGATACACATGGGCAGACTGTCAGTGCAGTGATTCAGAATCTGGATGTTCCCGGTGGTGATGGTTTCGGAGGAACCTCTTATCCGTTGTCTGAAGGGGCCAACAAGATTACGGCCCGGAATAAAGGATTAATGTATATTTTGTATCACACTCCTGACTATGAAACTGCTCAGCCTGTAAAGATACATATCGCTTCCGGACAAGTAAACGGCTATTTCGATGTAGCTAAACATCAGGCTTCCGATTGGAATAAATTGTTGAGTAACGCTGTGGATAAGTATTTCGATGTGGTGGGACATTATGCACATCTCACATTCCCGACCGAGCGTTTCCGTACTCATACTCCGGACGGGAAAGCATTGATCGATGCTTATGATCAGATTGTGAATTCGGAGATGGAACTGATGGGATTGTATAAATACAATAAACTGTTCAAGAATCGCATGTACCTGCATGTGATGTATACCAGCTATATGTATGCCACCAGTTATCATACTGCTTACAATGACGGTACTCTGGCCGAACTTTGTAATGTGGATAAATTGAAGACATCTGCATGTTGGGGACCTGCACATGAAATAGGGCATTGCAACCAGACACGTCCCGGATTGAAATGGTTGGGGACAACGGAGGTAACGAACAATATCATGTCCGAGTACATCCAGACTACAATTTTCGGACAGCCTTCTCGCTTGCAAACAGAAGATATGGGAGATGGCAGTCGTAACCGTTATTCCAAGGCCTGGACCCAGATCATTGCGGCAGGTGCACCACATGGAAATTTTGGAAGTGACAGCGATGTTTTCTGTAAACTCGTTCCTTTCTGGCAATTGGAACTCTATTTCGGTAAAGTACTCGGACGGACACCTCTTCAGCAATCTGACAAAGGAGGATTCTATCCGGATGTGTACGAGTATATCCGGACGCACGATAATCTGAGAACGGCCGGGGAACAGCAGACTGAGTTCGTTTATATCTGTAGTCTGATAGCTAAAGCCAACTTGCTGGATTTCTTCACGAAATGGGGATTTCTGACTCCGGTCGACATAACAGTGGATGACTACGGAACGGGCAAACTCACCGTTACCCAGGCCCGTATCGACGAAATACGAAGTCGTGTAGAGGCTTTGGGATATCCGAAACCGGATGTTGCTCTGGAATATATAACGGATAATTCTGTAGAACTTTATAAGGACAAACCCGGAATTGTAGCCGGTACAGCCACACGGAGCGGTTCGACATTTACCATGACCAACTGGAAAAATGTGGCAGCTTATGAAGTTGTAGATGAAACCGGTAAGAAAGTCTGTATCTCTGATGGGTTGTTAGCACCTTCCGGTACTGCTACGTTTACCATGAAAACCGCTTGGAAAGACGGCTTTAAGGTATATGCTGTTTCTGCTACGGGAGCCAGGACTGCAGTGACGTTTTAAAAGAGACTGACAGATAGTGCCGAACAGGCGAAGAGGGTACGGAGTGCTATGGAATTGCAGAAGCAAGGATGTAATCTTCGTGCCCTTCGTCTGCTCTGTGGCATACCTGTAGAGAACAAAATCATCATTTTCTTTCATAATTCGGAAAAAAACACGAAATTTGCGACACTTTTAAGTTTGAATTACTAACACCTTTAAATATAAGATAAAGAAAATGACTAAAAGTGCATTGCAAATTGCCAGGGCTGCTTATCAGCCCAAACTTCCGAAAGCGCTGAAAGGCTCAGTAAAAGCAGTTGAAGGCGCAGCTACACAATCAGTAGCCGATCAGGAAGCTATCCAGAAACTGTTCCCGAACACTTACGGAATGCCGTTGATTAAATTCGAAGAAGGTGAAGCTATCCAGCTCCCCGCTATGAATGTAGGTGTTATCCTTTCAGGAGGACAGGCTCCGGGCGGACATAACGTAATCTCTGGTCTGTTTGATGGTATCAAGACACTGAACAAAGACAACAAGCTGTATGGCTTTATTCTGGGTCCCGGTGGATTGGTTGACCATAATTATATGGAACTGACTGCCGATATCATCGATGAATACCGTAATACAGGTGGTTTCGACATTATTGGTTCGGGACGTACCAAACTGGAAACTCCGGAACAATTCGAAAAGGGGTTGGAGATTATCAATAAATTGGGTATCAAAGCACTGGTAATCATTGGTGGTGACGACTCTAATACAAATGCCTGTGTTCTGGCCGAATACTATGCTGCCAAGAATGCCGGTGTACAGGTGATCGGTTGTCCGAAAACTATCGACGGTGACTTGAAGAACGAAATGATTGAAACTTCTTTCGGTTTCGATACTGCATGTAAAGTATACTCAGAAGTGATTGGTAACATCCAGCGCGACTGTAACTCTGCACGTAAATACTGGCACTTCATTAAACTGATGGGTCGTTCGGCTTCTCACATTGCACTGGAATGTGCTTTGCAGGTTCAGCCTAACGTATGTATCATCTCTGAAGAAGTGGAAGCGAAAGATATGTCATTGGACGATGTAGTAACTTACATTGCTAAGATCGTTGCCGATCGTGCTGCTCAGGGCAACAACTTCGGTACTGTGCTGATTCCTGAAGGTCTGGTTGAGTTTATCCCGGCTATGAAACGTCTGATCGCTGAGTTGAATGACTTCCTGGCAGCCAATGCCGTTGAGTTCGCAAATATCAAACGTTCTCGTCAGCGCGAATATATCATCAGCAAACTGTCAAAAGAAAATGCTGAGATCTATGCAAGCCTTCCTGAAGGTGTAGCACGTCAGCTTTCTTTGGATCGCGACCCGCACGGAAACGTACAGGTATCATTGATCGAAACTGAAAAGCTGTTGTCTGAAATGGTAGGAACAAAACTGGCCCAGTGGAAAGAAGAAGGGAAATACGTAGGTAAATTTGCTGCACAGCACCACTTCTTCGGTTATGAAGGACGTTGCGCTGCTCCATCAAATTACGATGCTGACTACTGCTACTCACTGGGTTACACAGCTTCTATGTTGATTGCTAACGGTAAGACCGGTTACATGTCATCTGTACGTAACACAACTGCTCCTGCTGCTGAATGGATCGCAGGCGGTGTGCCCATTACAATGATGATGAACATGGAACGTCGTCATGGCGAAATGAAACCGGTAATCCAGAAAGCATTGGTGAAACTGGACGGAAAACCGTTCCTGACATTCGCTGCTAAACGCGATCAGTGGGCGTTGAATACAGATTACGTATATCCGGGCCCGATTCAATACTTCGGTCCGACGGAGGTTTGCGACCAGCCGACTAAGACACTGCAACTGGAACAAGCTAAGTAAGCTTTTCCCCGCATTACAATAGTAGAAACCCATCGGGGCGGATTGATTCAATTCCTTTCGGTGGGTTTTTAGTTCATCTGAATATCCCTATTTTATATGAAACGACTTTCTACCCTATGCCTGCTGGCAGCAGGCTTTTTCATTCCGGGACAAGCACAGCAAGCCCGTCCGACGGTGCTTGATTCGGTTTACGCTCCCCTGAAAGTGGCTACACCTCCTTCCGATGCTTATATCGGCTTGTCGCTTCTCGATAACGGTGAGATCAGACACTATAATTATGGAGAACAGGCTGTGGCAGGTACTGTATATCTGTCCAGTACCGATCATGGTTTGACCTGGAAACGGGTGAACCGTCCCAAAGAAATGCCTTTTGCCGATTGTCAGAGCCCTGTCAGTAAGGAGTATATTCGTCTGGTAGATATGGGGGCAATGGGTGTTTATTGCATCCGTACTTCCGGTGGATTGACAGGAGGACGTACTCTTACGAAGGTGGCCGATCGTAACTCCATCATGATTAAACCGCCTGTATTTATCCGAAACGGCAAACGTATTGTCGTGGCTGCTCACGGAGGGGTAACACCGAAAGGGTGCTATACCTATTTTTCCGATGATGACGGTCTGACCTGGAAATGCTCGAATACAGTCACATCCCCCGATCATCAGGGAGGAGGCTTCCATAAAGGTATCCGTTGGAATCATGGTGCTGTGGAGCCTACGGTGGTCGAACTGAAGGACGGAACTCTCTGGATGTTGATGCGTACTTCACAAGACTTCCATTATCAGGCTTTTTCTAAGGACGGCGGACAAACCTGGGGCGAATCGGAACCATCGCCTTTTTATGGTACCATCACGATGCCTACTTTAGGGCGGTTGGCCGACGGACGACTGTTGCTTTTCTGGTGCAATACGACTCCTCTTCCCGAAAAGGAGGGTACGGACGGTGTTTGGGATGATGTGTTCACCAATCGTGATGTGACTCATGTGGCGGTTTCTGATGATGATGGAAAGACTTGGAAGGGTTTTCGCGAACTTTACATGGATCCCATGCGCAATGATACCGACTATGCCGTTCATGGCGGCGGGATTGACCGTGGCGTTCATCAGGCACAGTTTGTAGAAGTAGCTCCGGGTAAGGTGCTGGCATCTATCGGTCAACATCCTCTTCATCGTGCTATGATGATGTTCGATGTGAATTGGTTGTACGAGAAGAGCCGCTTCAACGACTTTACCGACTCTCTTTCACAATGGAGTACATTCAACTACATGAATGGTATCAAAGGACATTGCGCTTATAATCGTATACAGGGTTGTATGCTCGAACCCCATCCCCGGAAGGAAGGTCGGCAAGTGCTTCATCTGACTTACCGGCCGGATGCTTCACTGGTGGCAGATACACGTGGTGCGGTATGGAACTTTCCGGCTATGAAGAAAGGAACGTTCACCGTCAGTTTACGTATTCCCGAAGGGAGTCATTCGGTTTCGTTGTTATTGAATGATCACTGGATGAATCCTTCGGACACCGTAGCCCGTTACCAGTCTATGTATGAACTTCCACTTACCCGTAAGCAACTCGGAGTGAAGGATGATCGTTGGCACGAGGTTTCTTTGGAATGGGATTTGCTGCAGAAGCACCCGCAGGCACGTGTCCGGGTAGATGGGCGGCTTCGTCCGTTGCGCCTTCCGCTCAAGAACAAATCTCAGAATGGAATTAGTTATGTTCATTTCATCGCTCCTCCTGCTGAGGCTAATCCGGGTGTTTATCTGGAGTGGGTGAGGGCAGAAGCTGATGGAGCCATCTAGGAATGAATTCATTTCACCACAGATTACACGGACTTTCATAGATTAATGATTTTATTTCATTGAGAATCAAATTAAAGTATCTGTGGTAATCTGTGTAATCTGTGGTGAATCAAACTCTAAATAAGAATAAAAATCAATGAAGTCTTCACGAAACACTTCTACCTCCGGCAAACCCGCTTCCGGTCGTCGTACACCGGCACGGAAGACGAAAGCGAAAAAGAAAACTACCCGCACCATGCCCGTTTGGATGCGCAATACCCTTGCTCTTATTGTGGTCGGGGTATTTTCTCTCACTTTTTATTATTTCGTTATCCGCCCTTATTCTTATCGTTGGAAGGAGTGCTACGGACGGAAGGAGTATGGCGTTTGTATCCCTTGTGGCTATGAGGTGCATGGCATCGATATCTCCCATTATCAGGGGAGCATCGACTGGAAGGAGTTGAAACAAAACAGAGAAACGGATTTTCCACTTCACTTTATTTTTATGAAAGCCACCGAGGGAGGAGATCATGGTGACGATACTTTCAAAGACAACTTCGAACAAGCACGTCGCCATGGCTTTATTCGTGGGGCCTACCATTTCTTCACTCCACGTACGGATGCCTTGAAGCAGGCGGACTTTTTTATCCGTACCGTGAAACTCGATAGTGGAGATTTGCCTCCGGTGCTCGATGTCGAACTGACAGGCAAGAGGCCTAAAAAAGAGTTGCAACAAAATATTAAGAAATGGCTCGACCGGGTGGAGGCACATTATGGTGTAAAACCTATTCTCTACACTTCTTATAAATTCAAGACCCGCTATCTGGACGACTCGCTTTTCAATGCTTATCCCTACTGGATAGCCCACTATTACGTTGATTCGGTGAGGTACGAAGGTAAATGGCACTTCTGGCAGCACACTGATATCGGAAGTGTGCCCGGTATTCATCACGATGTAGATCTGAACGTATTCAACGGTTCGCTCGAAGATCTGAGGAAGATGACCATGAGATGAACTTTACCCTCTTTCCCTGCGTTATATTTCTAAAAAAAGGAAATACAGATGAATATAGCAATAAGCGGGGCCTCCGGTTTTATAGGCAAGCATCTTACAGAGTACCTTACAGAAGCGGGACACCGGGTAATCCCTCTGGGGAGGCCTATGTTCCGTGAAGGCACATCGGGGCATTTAATTCAGGCTCTGTCACATTGCGATGTTATCATCAATCTGGCAGGAGCACCCATTAGCAAGCGGTGGACACCGGAATACAAAAAAGAACTTTATGACAGCCGGATTAAGGTGACGCACTGCATCATCCGGGCAATGGATGCAGTAAAGACGAAGCCGCGGTTAATGATTTCCGCCTCTGCCGTAGGATATTATCCAGAGGAGGGTACATTCGATGAATATACCAATACCCGGGGAAGTGGCTTTCTGGCGGAACTTTGTTATGCATGGGAGAAAGAAGCCCGCCGTTGTCCGTCGCAGACAAGGCTGGTAATCACCCGCTTCGGCATTGTGCTGTCACCCGATGGCGGGGCGATGGAACAAATGCTTCGTCCCCTCCGGATAACGCGGGTAGCCGGTGTGATCGGTCCGGGTACACAGCCTTTCCCCTGGATTGCTATTCAGGATCTTTGTCGGGCGATGGAGTTTATTATCAGCCACGAAGAGGCAAGCGGAGTTTTCAACCTGGTGGCTCCGCAACAAGTTTCACAGTATGCATTTACTCAGGCAATGGCAGCACGCTATCATGCCTGGATGAAGGTGGTCGTACCGCGTTGGTTCTTCCGGATGCGGTATGGTGAGGCAGCTTCCTTCCTGGCATCAGGACAGAATGTGCGTCCTACACGTTTGCTCGAGGCCGGTTTCCGCTTTGTGAAGCCGACGATAGAAGATTTCTTCGAAGGTACGGATCATGCAGCTGTAGATCGATTGGATTTGCACCGCTACATGGGTACGTGGTATGAGATAGCCCGTTTCGACCACCGCTTTGAGAGAGGATTATCGGAGGTGACGGCCACTTATACGTTGATGCCCGACGGGACGGTCCGTGTGGAGAACCGGGGATGTAAGCATAAGAAACCCTATGATGTTTGTAAGACAGCGGAAGGACGTGCTAAGATACCCGATCCGTCTCAACCGGGTAAACTGAAAGTATCGTTTTTCCTGTCTTTTTATTCAGACTATTATGTATTGGAGTTAGATCAGGACGAATACAATTATGCTCTGATCGGTAGCAGTTCCGATAAATATTTATGGATACTGAGTCGTGCACCAATTTTGCCGGAAGAGATTAAGAAGAAGTTGCTGGATGCTGCCACTCGCAGGGGATATGATGTGAAGAAACTGATCTGGGTGGAGCAAAGAGAGAAAAAAATAATGTAGTCTATATTAACCTAAACAAAAAGGAGATTAGAAAATGGAAGAATATGAAGTAATTCACCGCCCAGAGCGGAATCGTTTTGAATTGGAGAAGAATGGAATGACTGCCTTTGTGGAATATGAAGTCGAAGATGGAGCACTGGATATTATGCACACTATCGTACCTCCTCCCTTGGAAGGAAAGGGAATTGCGGCCGCACTGGTAGAAGCGACTTATAAATATGCCTCTGCACAGGGGTTGAAGCCCAAAGCAACGTGTTCGTATGCTGTCGCATGGCTGAAACGGCATCCGGCGGAATAAACCGTCCGGATTGAGGCCTGTTCGGAGAATGAACCGTTTTTAGGTTCACCACGGATTAACACAGATTCTTTGTATCTTAGTATCAATGCTCTAAGCTTAACTCACCACAGAGCAACACAGAGTCTCACAGAGAAGATCTTTTTCTTCAACACTTTATTGACCAAGAGATTATAAGAGTTTGTGTTAATCCGTGTAATCCGTGGTGAACTTGTTCTGTTACCATTCCGTCATAAAATCCCTCGGAGGAAGCTGACTGTTGCCCATCCTCTTCACTGTTTCCACCTTTTCAGCATTGGGAAGAATTGCTTCATGTTTGCAATGGCCTCTTCCTTCGTCATTTTCACTTCCGAGCCTTTATTGAATTCGTCTACGAACTGTGCGCATTGGTTAATCATTTCGTCCATCGTGCATTCCACGGTGAAATGTCCGTCGGCATAACAATAGGTGCAATACTCTTCGTTTTTGCTACCATCCTTTTCTGTTCCCAATACTTCCGGGTTGAGCGGCATGCCGCAGCTCTGGCAAAATTTCTGTTCCATTCTTTTTCTGTTTTTAATGGGTTATTCAATAGGGATATATATTCTTGTCACGTAATCTTTTTCTTCCGTATCTGGTTCGCAATTAAGATATTCTTCAAATGAAGTTGCATCACGAAATGCTGTAGGCAGTGGATGCGAGTAAATCCGGTCATACATTTCTTGCAAACCACTGTAGCTTCCGCGGAGTGTGTAGACGGCATAGCGTCCCTGCGGAATCGTCTTCATGCCAAAAGCGCCTTGCGGTGATACATCGTGTTCCACTGTTGCACAAGCGTAAAAGCGGCATTGTTCGGTTTTCGTTACTGTGGGGTCGTCAAAGCTGATGCCTATCCAGCGGGTAGAAGGAGTCAGAAGACCGTTTATTTGGAGAAAATCTCTCAGTTTTCTCCACGCTTCTATGTAAGGTTCCTCTTCACCATAACGCCCGATGATGCGGATATATACCAGCTTCAATTCCGGTTCTGTCAGGATTTCCGGTTTCAGAGACTCCTTTTTCAGAGTGCTGAATTCTTCGTAACGTTCTGCACGCCGTTTGCGGTAGGCGGTGGGGGATATCCCGAAAAACTGCTTGAATGCTTTCGATAACGATTGTGGCGTTTCGTATCCGACCATCTCTGCCACTTGCGCCAGACGGATATTCTTCATTTGCAGGTACATTACCGCACGTTCCACTCGTTGCCGGGCGATGTACGTAGCCAGCGGTTCATGCAGGTAAGCCCGCATAATGCGATGGAAGTGATACTCCGATAGGCATACTTCACGTGCCAGTGTTTCCACCCGCAAAGGTTCGTTGAGGTGTGAGTTGATATAATCTATCACCCGGTTCACCTGTTGCAGATATTTCTCTTCAGTATCGCTCTTCATTGTTTTTGTTCCGTTGGGTTCCGGGACAAATGTAGCGGGTTTTACTGAAAGAGCGGTTATCCGATCTTGCTATTTTTTTCTGTCGGTTTCTGCCCTGTCCGTATGGGTAATTGTTTCCATATCCGGCGCGGAATCATTCGCCAGAAAAAGACGATAATGGCATAGCGCCAGTCTATCACCACTACCCGTTGGTGGTGGTTCAGTGCCCGTACAATCCGTTTGGCTACCTTTTCCGGCCGCATCAGTAGCGGATAGTGTTTTCCGTCGTTCAGTAAGTCGGTAGATACGAATCCCGGGCGGATGTCCGTGAAGCGGATGTTCAGTTTTTGCATTCCGGCCAGCTGTTCCAATGCATCGATGTAGGTGTTCTGAAACCGTTTCGTAGCAGAATAGGCAGGGGCTACTCCCAATCCTTTTGTCCCGGCAATGGAACTGATGACTGCCAACTGACCGCCGCCATGCTCACGGAAGTGGTGGAAAGCGGTATCTGCCATCCGCATGAATCCTTCTACATTGGTACGGGCAGTATCCAGTTCGATGTCCGGATTCAGTTCCATGTTCTGGTAACCGATGCCGGAGCTTAGAAGGAACAGATCCATGCCTCCGACCCGTCTGATCAGGTTATTGAGTTTGGGTGTTGCATCCGGTTGGGTGACATCCAGAACTGCGATTTCTATAAGGTCCGGAGCACTGCTTTGCAGTGCTTCAAGTGCCGGAAGCCTACGGCCTGCAATGCCGAGGCGCCAGCCTTGTAAGAGAAGTTGTTTTGCCACTTCGCGGCCGATACCTGAAGTAGCTCCGATGATAATGGCTCGTTTCATATCTGAATTCATGTCCAGGGGTTTGAGGCAAAGATAAGAAATAAAAATAAGACAAGGTACGGAATGTGGAAAGTGAATAAGCTGTATTTTTCATATCTTGTCTGCAATGAAGCATAAACTTTTTATGCAGGGATAACCGGCTTTCCTGAAGATGCACCTTTTCGTTTTGAAAAGCTGATCCTATCAAAATGGTAGGGTGATGATCACTGTTCGATACTTGAATGGAAAATCTATTTGTCTGGTAACTATTTACTTGCACTTTTTCTTTCCGTTTTGGCACGATATTGGCTATATGCCTTTCGCAAAAAAAATCGTGTGTTATGGAAGAATACCTGTCGACGGACATATACGTTAGTAAACGGAATAACAGTCTGATAAACGGCAAAATGATAGGGCGCGTACTTGGGGTCTTACTCTTTATAGAGGCGGGAATGTTTGTACTCTGCTCCGGCATATCCGTGGTTTATGGTGAAAGCGATTACAAGTATTTCCTTTATACGGCGGGTATCAACCTCCTGTCCGGTGCGTTACTGATGTTTTATGGACGTGGTGCGGAAAATCGGTTGAGCCGGCGTGACGGTTACTGCATTGTGACACTTTCGTGGGTGTTTTTCACACTTTTCGGTATGTTGCCTTTTTATTTGAGCGGAAGTATTGACTCGTTGACTAATGCTTTCTTCGAGACCATGTCGGGATTTACTACTACGGGAGCTACGATTCTTGATGATATCGAATCGCTTTCGCATGGTATGCTTTTCTGGCGCAGCCTGACACAATGGATTGGCGGGCTGGGGATTGTTTTTTTCACAATTGCCGTATTGCCCGTTTTCACCAGTGGGGGAGTACAGCTTTTTTCCGCCGAGTCTACGGGAGTAACCCACGACCGTACCCATCCTAAGATTAATGTGATGGCCAAATGGCTATGGACAGTCTACCTGATATTGACACTGGCAGAAACCATTTTGCTGATGCTGGGAGGTATGAGCCTTTTTGATGCTGTCTGCCAGTCATTTGCTACGACGGCCACCGGTGGATATTCTACCAAGCAGGCCAGTATTTCGTATTGGAATTCACCGTTTATCGAATATGTGGTCGCTATATTCATGCTTCTTTCGGGAGTCAACTTTGCATTATTCCTGATGTGCCTTCGCGGTAAAGTCAGTCGTCTTTTGAGGGACGAAGAATTACGTTGGTTCCTCGGTTCTGTCGCTATCCTGACTTTTCTGATCACTCTCGCACTGGTCTTTCAAAATCATTATGACTGGGAGACGGCTTTCCGTAAGTCGCTGTTTCAGGTGGCTACGGCACATACTTCTTGCGGATTTGCCACAGACGACTATAATCTTTGGCCTGCCTTTACGTGGATGTTGTTGCTGATTGCCATGCTCTCGGGAGGATGTACCGGTTCTACCAGCGGTGGTATCAAGAACATGCGTTTGCTGATTATTGCCCGCTCTATCCGGAATGAATTCAAGCATTTATTGCATCCCAATGCCGTATTGCCGGTAAGAGTCAACAAGCAGACCGTTTCACCTTCGATTGTGTCTACTGTGGGTATGTTTTTTGCTTTTTATCTTATCATCGTCATTCTTGGTTGGGCAGTTCTCCTGTTCTTGGGTGTCGGCTTTTCCGAGTCCATCGGTACGGTGATCTCCAGTATCGGTAATGTGGGACCGGGATTGGGATCTTGTGGCCCAGCCTATTCGTGGAATGGATTACCCGACGCTGCCAAGTGGGTACTTTCATTTCTGATGCTGATAGGACGGTTGGAGCTCTTTAGTGTACTTTTGCTTTTCTATCCCGGATTCTGGAAAAGTTGATGATAAGGGGGAACGGGAAAACATCCGCAGCGATAAAATGTCATTTTGTATATTCTATCACTTACCGGCAGCCCTGTTTTGTCCCGGTGGCGAATGGATTTGAAAAAAACGATTACAGGCGATTAGGGACGGAGCGTGGTGACGCCGATCTTGCGGCATTCCGGCTTTTATGCTTTGTATACGCCCGGTCTGCTTTCGGATCGAAAGTGTACGGCCGGGAACCGAGCTTTTTGTCAGTTCGGATCGCTTCGCTTCAAGGGTCCTGATAATTCGGAAATGGCCGGATCAATCTCCCTTTTTTATCCTTTCAGCGTTGCTTGGAAGAGGATGCACCGTTGGTTTGAAAGGGATGCACCGTTGGTTTGAAAGGGATGCACCGTTACTTTCCTTCCAATGCAGGCTCTGATGGTTGGAATCACTGCATATATTTCCTTTTTATTGCATCTTTATAAGATAATGAAGCTGCATTTTTGCATATTCTTCCACTCTTCTCTGTCTTGACTTTCTATCAGTGCTTTTTTGTTTCTATAGGCTGTTAGCAGAAAGGAAGGATTAGTTGCTTTTTTGATAGGATATATATGGAATTAGTTTCAAAACGTATTTTTCTGTTTGATGGATTTAATCGTTTTCAGAGCCGACCATGTCTATCCCAACAGATGCTTGATTGCCTCCCAAGGAGCGTAAATCAGCATCCGGGGACCGGAAAAGCGCATCACCCGTCTCATCTGTTCCCGCATGGCGGGTTTGTAGCAGTGTATGCTGCACTGCTTGCATGCTTTCTTTTTCTCCCCGAAGGGACAGCGGTCCAGGCGGGCGTGTGCATAGTGCAACAACTCTTCGCACCGGGGGCAAAGCGTGACATTCTTTTCTTTTTTACGGCAGTAAAGGCGAATCATCAACTCTACTACTCTCTTTTCCTGATCAATACGGTTTTTGCTCAATTTTAATCTCTGTTAGAATTGACGCAAAAGTAACCAAGATCTCTAAAAAACCGTATCTTTGCACCCCGAAAAAATGAATATAATAATGAATATTAATAGTAAGGCTAAAGGATTTGTGTGCGGGGCTGTGGCTGCCGCCACTTATGGCATGAATCCGTTGTTTACACTGCCGCTTTATAAAGAGGGAATGTCAGTGGACTCTGTCTTGTTCTACCGCTACGGGTTTGCCGTGCTCATTCTAGGCATTCTGATGAAAGTACAAGGACAATCGTTCGCTCTGAAAAAGAACGAGGTTCTGCCGCTGATTGTAGGCGGACTGCTCTTTTCTGCTTCCTCATTGTTGTTGTTTCTGAGTTATAAGCACATGGATGCCGGCATTGCTTCCACCATTCTGTTTGTCTATCCGGTGATGGTGGCGCTTATCATGTTCTTGTTTTTCCACGAGAAAGTATCGTTACTGACCGTGTTCTGTATTCTGTTGGCCCTTTCCGGCATCGGACTGCTTTACAAAGGAGAAGGGGGTGAGACGCTGAGTCTGGTAGGGATGTTGCTGGTCATTCTTTCTTCGCTGTCTTATGCGGCCTATATAGTCGGTGTCAATCATTCCACCCTGAAGTTGATGTCAACGGCCAAGTTGACCTTTTATGCCCTGCTGTTCGGTCTTTCCATTTATATAGTCCGTTTGAATTTTTGTTCGGACTTGCAAGCTGTGCCTTCACTTCCTGCCTGGGGTAATATTCTGGCAATGGCTTTCCTGCCTACCGTGATTTCACTGGTATGTACCGCTGTGTCCATTCACACCATTGGCTCCACGTCGACCGCTATCTTGGGAGCACTCGAACCGGTGACGGCTCTCTTCTTTGGTGTCATGATTTTTGGTGAGCGGCTGACGCCCAGGCTGATGCTGGGTATTCTGATGATTCTGGTGGCCGTTACGTTTATTGTTGTGGGAAAGCCGTTGATGACTTTTCTCAAAGAAGAAGTGGCCGGAGGAATGAAGAGAAAACTGACAAGATAAGGAACCCCGAAAAAGTTTATAGCCGTTATACATGACTACATTTCACTCTATTGACGAGTTGCTGAAAATGATGAGCCGTGAACAACTTTTGTTGAAACAGATGTTCGGCAAACGGAAACAGCAATCCTTCCGGCGGGAGTATGCACTGGAACTGACTGAATACAAACTGCAACGTATACAGAGCCTGATCGACCACGGAGTGCTTCGTGAGAATGGTTCGTTTCTCGAAATGGAGGATATCTACCTGCACTTTTTCGAGCAGGTGCTCGAGGTAAACGAGGAGATCAATACTTCGTTTGTTAACGAGCATATCAGCTATCTCAAAGATACCATCTCTTATTATCAGCAAGAAAACCATGAGAAAAGGAAGACCACTTACCTGCGTACCATTAAGCGTATATTGCGTAACATTGCCTTGACTACCTTGCGTAATGTCATCGACCTGAAGCGCAACATCGACAGCACATTCAAGAATGAACCGAACTATCAGATCAAGAAAAAGAAACTGGTCCGCCTGGACGAGAAACGGCGGGATATCGAGGCACTGATACGAGTGAGTGAAGAACTCCTTGTCACCGAAGAAGACCGTTTCTTTCGCCGGGTTCCGGATGATGAACTGGTTTTGGTGGTGGCTAACGTACGGATACAACTCAATGAATGTTTCCATAACCTGATCGAGATACAGAAGCAAATCATCAGCTACCTGAACCGGATAGAGTATCAGAATAAGATACGGGTCAAAATCCGTCAGCTGAAATATCTCAAAGATCAGTTCGAACTGGAAGAACGGACCGATATCTGCCGGGTGCTGATGCAGAAAGACAGTGTCTGGTTTGAGCCTGCACCGGCATATCCGTTGCGTCTCTCTGTCGAATATCTCCGTAACGACGATGAAGTGTTAGAGAGTATCCGTAAGGTGATAGCCACAGTCGGCAAGCGAGCCATACTGGCCCGTAATGTGGCCGACAACATCGCTGAGGAGTCACTTGAGACCCATATATCCGAAGAGGCTTACATCAACCTGGAAGATGTGAAGAAGCGGTTTATGCAGGCTGATGGGGACTTGTTTTCGTTTGTTGCCGCTTACCCTTTCACACAAGAGGTGTCTTTTGATGAAAGAATCACATTCTATTGCCAGATCGTATCCCAGTTTTACGAAGAACTCCGCATCACCGACGAGTATGGCAGGATGGATGGTGTGGAATATGCGTTGATTTATCCGGAAAGGACGGGAGAAATAGTTTAGGAATAAATAAGATTCACCACCGGGTAATACCGATTCTTACAGATACTTTGGTCTGAATTCTCAATGGAATAAATTATTAATCTGTGAGAATCCGTGTAATCTGTGGTGAAATGAATTTAAAACCATTACAGTAATGATTAAACAAACTGCTGAGATATTTGAAATATTGAGTAAAGGAGGATTTATCTCTTCCGATAGTACCAATCCCAACATCCGGCAACTTTATACGGTGATTGAAGACAACCAGTCGGAGTTGTACGACTTCTTTGCCGCCATCAACTTCGTGCTCGAAAGCGGAAACGAATACTATTATTTTTCCCGTCGCGAGAATAAAGTCGACTTGGAACGTAAGTTGGAGATTGCTGTCCGTTGGATTGATGTACTCGACTTTATCAAGACTTATGACGCGGCCTTTTCATCCGGATTCCGTTTTCAGCCGGCTGATATGGTTGTGAAAGTGGGAACCGACTTAGAGTTGAAAGAGAAGCTTACCGGCCTGAAAAAGCTTACCGGACGGGAAAAGCATGAAGAGATGATTGACAAAATAGTAAACGACCTGAAACGTGACGGCTTTATTGAACTGGAAAACGAGATTACTTCCACTTATAAGGTAGTGGCGGCTTTCGGCTATCTGGAAGAATTGGTCGCTTGCATTAACATACCAGAAGAGATACAGAATGAGATACCTGAATAAGATTATTTTTATCAATAGTGCCCGTATCCAATATGCCGAAATACAGATAGACGGCAATGTTCATTTTATCGGTACACAGGGAGTGGGGAAAAGTACGGCGTTGCGTGCATTACTCTTCTTTTACAATGCCGATAAGACAAAGCTGGGCATTTCAAAAGAGAAAAAGAGTTTTGATGAATACTATTTTCCGTACGTCAATTCATACATTATTTATGAAGTGGTGGTGGATGATGCTTCGTATTGCGTATTGGCTTTCCGTTCGCAGGGAAGGGTCTGCTTCCGCTTTCTGGGCACGGGCTATAAGAAAGAATATTTCATTTCACCCGAGGGAAAAGCATACGAAGAGTGGGATCAGATACGTGATGCGCTTGGCAGTTTTGTCTATAAGAGCCGTCGTATAGAGACGTATGAGGAGTATCGAGACATTATTTTCGGTAATGGCCGGGGGCTTCCTCCGGAGTTTCGGAAGTTTGCTATTACCGAAAGCCGGCAGTACCAGAATATACCTCGGACGATTCAGAATGTTTTTCTGAACTCAAAACTTGATGCAGAGTTTATCAAGCAAACCATTATCATGTCTCTGAACGAAGAAGATGTGCGTATCGATCTGAGGCAGTATGCCCATCATCTGCGCCGGTTCGATGAAGAAGTGACCGACATCAGTAAGTGGTTCCGGAAAAATAAGAACGGTGAGGTAACTGTCCGCAGGCAAGCCGACCGGGTGATTGAACTTTATCGGGAAATGCATTATCTGGAGCAACAGGCCCGTACATTGGCCGGAGAATTGAATTACGCTTTTCGGACAGCGCGGGAAGTACTCCCTTCTCTGCAAAAACAGAAAGAAGAGCTGTTGAAAGAAGTGGCAAAGGAGAAACGCCAGTTGGAAGAACTTTCCGGGAAATTTCAGAGTGAGCGTGACCGATTGTTGGGAGTGGTCAAAGTGCAGAACGAAAATCTGAAAACAGCACGGGAGCGAAAAGAACGGTACGAATCGCAGGATATTCATCATGTACGGGAACGGGTGAATGCGGAGTCCGAAGCTGTGCTTCACAAGCAAATGCTGGAAGAGCAGCTGACCATGCTGACTGCACGCTTTGACGACATCAACAGCCAGTATAAACTGCTGAAAGAACAGGCGGCCAGTGCCTTTGAGCGTTTCCGTAACGGGAAAAACGCCGAGTTGAATACCCTCCATCTGCGTGCCATCGAGCGTAAGGAAGCCATACGTAAGGAGTTCGATAAAATATTGAAAGAGGTAAGGGAACAGGAAGTTGGGAAACTGACCCTTCTGCGTGAGCAGACAGAAAAGAAAAAGGAAGGCATCTATCAGTTGAAAATGGAACGGGAGAAGTGTTTGCACCGGACTCTTTATGAAGAGGAGTTGCAAGCCTGCCGGACGGAGCGTGCCGCACTGGAAAAGGAGAACCATGAGCATAGGCTGAAGCAGAAAGAAGCTGAACAACAGATGGAGCTGGTGCGCCGCCGGTGGGAATTGGATCAGACTGCCTGTGAGCAGCAGTTCACTGCCCGCCAAAAGGATATCGAACAGCAGATTACACTTGCTAAAGAGAGGGTAGCGGAGATAGATCGTTTGCTCGACAACCGTCAGGGTTCATTCTACGAATGGCTGAGTCAGAACTGTCAGGGGTGGGAAGATACCATTGGCAAGGTCGTGGACGAGAAACAGGTTTTGTTCAGCAAGGAGCTGAAGCCTCAGTCTGTTCCGGATGCCGGTCAAGCCTCTTTCTATGGCATTAAACTCGACCTCTCGGCTATCCGTAAGGAGGTGAAAAGCGTACAAGAGTATGCGGCGGATCAGGAAATAGCCGGTAAGGAAGTATCAGAGTGGCAACAGCAGCTTGAGAAGTTGGGAGAGGAAAAAGAAAAGGAACTGGCCTTGATTCGGAAAAGACATCAGGCCACGCTTAGTACCTGTAAGGAGGATGTGGCTCAATCCACTTATTGTATGGAGCAGAACGATAAGCGTATCCGGCTCCTGAAAGCGGATGAAATCAGGTGGGAACAGAAGGCAGGGGAGGAGAAGCGTGTCCTGCTGGAACAATTGGATAAACAGTTGGCCGAGGCTACCCGTAGCCTGCAGGGGACAGTGGCGGAATTGGAACAGTTCAATCATCTGCTCGAAACTCGTGTACGTCAAAAGGAGAAGGAACGTAACCAGAGAATGCAAGAAGAGGATGCCCTGATCCGTAACAAACAAGAAGAAATTCACCTGTCCATTGCTTCCGAAAAGCAGAAAACCGATGAACTGCTGGCAACCATGGACAAAGACTTGCTGCACGAACTCTCCGGGAAAGGAGTGGATACGGAGCGTATCACTGCTTTGCGTAATGAAGTGGCCCGTACGGAACAGGAGCTGGTGTTTATTGACCAACATCGTCGCCTGGTCTACGATTACGAGAAGGACAAGAGAGAATTCTTTGACCGGATGGACGAATTCAGAAACGAAAAGCAGTTGGCCGAGAAAGAACTGGAAGGCGAGAAAGAAAAGTTCCGTTTGAAAGAGGAAGAATTGAATCTGAAAGTAACGGGACTGAACAAGCAGCTGGCTGAGACAAACACCCGCCTGAAACATTTGGACGAGGATATTCGGGAGACGGAGAACTTCAAAACGCTCAATATCTGTCCGCCTGTGTTACAAACGGGGGTGGAAACAGAGAATGCCAAGCGCTGTAAGAAGGTGATTGAGGAACTGACTCAAAACCATTACCGGCAGATTGAACAGGAAAAAGACTTCAGGGAGGCCGTCGGTCGGTTTTCCGGTAATTTTTCCGAGCAGAATACGTTCAATTTCCGTACGCGGCTTACGAAGCGGGAAGAGTTTATGACTTTTGCCGCCGATCTGAAAGAATTTATTGATAATGATAAGATTATTGATTTTGAACGTCGTTCAAACGAGGCATACACCGACTTGATTCATCGGATTGGAAAAGAAACGACGGACATGCTTTCAAAAGAGGGACTGATTCGTAAGACCATAAGCGATATCAACAGTGACTTTGTGGAACGCAACTTTGCCGGAGTTATCAAGAGTATAGCCTTGCAGATTGTGCCGAGCGGTAATCGTATCATGCAACATTTTGTCACGATCAAAGAGTTCTGCGACCGGAATCAGCCGGGTGGCCCGGGCATGTTCAGCCTGTTCGGACAAGAGGATTTTGTAGAACGGAATCGGCAGGCGGTAAGTTTATTGCAGTCATTGGTGAAAGAACTGGCATTGAATAAAGAAAAAGAACTTACCCTTTCCGATACCTTCGAACTCCAGTTCCGTATTGTGGAGAACGACAACGATAGCGGATGGGTGGAGAAACTGGCAAACGTGGGTTCCGATGGAACGGATATCCTGGTGAAGGCCATGATTAATATCATGTTACTAAATGTGTTTAAGGAGAAAGCATCGCATCAGTTCAACGACTTTAAGTTGCACTGTATGATGGATGAAATCGGAAAACTTCACCCTAATAATATTAAGGGGATTCTGGACTTTGCCAATAACCGGAATATTATCCTGGTGAATAGTTCGCCTACCTCTTATCGGGCAAGCGATTATAAATATACTTATATTCTGAACAAGGATAAGCGGAACATCACAAGTGTGACACGGTTGATAAAGCAGGAAGTGAGGGAATAATTCCCTCACTCACATCTGCAAAAGTCATTGGCTCCGCAGCTACAGCGCGGTAGTAATTGCTCTCTCAGATCGTCCCGGTATAGTTCGTACATTTTTCTTTGTATATCTTCTTTCAGGCGTATCAGGCGATCCCACAGTTCCGCTTCGCTTGGTGCCGCTGTGGAGAACAAGTCTTCAAAGGGAAGATGATACCAGTGTTTTACCTCCTTCCGGAAGAGATTGCGTATATCATCGGCCGTACCGGAAAGTACGATGATATGGTCCCAGTTTTCGTTGGTGTATTCACGGATGGAGTGGGGAGGTTGTGTGTTCGGTTCGATACCTGTTTCCTTTATTAGTTTCAGGACCAACGGATGAATCTCTGCTGTGGGCATTGTCCCTGCAGAATATACTTTCATGCCTTTTCCGAACGAAGAAAGAAGTGCTTGTGCGATTCGGCTGCGGCAGCTATCGGCGTTACTGATGATTAATAGGTTCATAATGGTGTATTGTTTTCCTGTTAACAATGTTAATTCTGAATATATGGTTTTGATGGTTTATAAATAAAGAATTAGTTTTCTACAGTCAAAGAACAAATCTTTTGTTTATAGAAAACAAGTTTTAATACTATGTTAAAACATGCTTTCCGGAACTTGCTTGTTTGTTTTGATAAACAGCTCAATGTCAATGATATCTTTAGATGGCAGTCGCTCTCTTGTGAAGATCGTCTCCCTAAAGGATTTGAGTCGATACTTGCTGATTTGATAACCCTATCTTTCTCAAAATCTCCATGCCAGGATCCGGCTGGTTTTAGTACCCTGGTGCATCTCAATGATTCTATGTTCGGCTATATCGGTCGATTTCAGCTTGGCGGTCAGTTTACCCAGGTTCTTTTCTTTTGATACCAGACTGGTGAACCATTCGCAATTTTTCCGGTAGTTGCGACTTTCTTCGATCATAGTCAGCAGAAATCGAAGTTCACCGCCTTCACACCAGAGTTCGTTGGCATTGCCTCCGAAGTTGAGCCGGGCTTTGGTTACTTTCTTACCTTTCAGGCTGCTGAGTTTGCGTAGCGTACCGTCTTCTGCTTCTTCTTTGGAACTGTGGAAGGGAGGATTACAGAGAGTTACGTCGAAATATTCATTCGGAGCAATGATTCCTTCAAATATTTTCCGGCTATCCCGTTGTAGCCGAAGTTCTATTTTGTGAGCCAATGCCGGATTACAAGTTACGATCTTTCGTGCATTGTCAATGGAAACCGGATCGATATCGGAACCGACGAAAGTCCATCCATATTCCATTTGACCGATAATGGGATAGATGCAGTTGGCACCTACACCGATATCCAGGCACCTGTATTGACGGGTATTTGGGACAGCTGTTTTCAACCCTGTCGATTCATCGGATATATCCGGCTGAATCAAATCTGCTATGTAATGGAGATAATCAGCTCTCCCGGGAATGGGTGGGCACAGATAATTCTTGGGAATATCCCAGTATCGTATGCCGTAGTAACTTATCAAGAGGGCTTTGTTGAGTGCCTTTACTGCCCGGGGATTAAAGAAATCGATGCTTGTTGTTCCATAAGCGTTCAGTACGATGAACTTTTTTAACGGTGGGTATTCCTCCGTCAGTCTTGAAAAATCGTACTGTCCGTTATGCCTGTTCCTTTTATGTAATTCGTTTCTCTCTGCCATGTGGCAAAGATACGGAGAATCTTCCGGCCGGCAAATCTGGCCTGATTAAAAATATGTATCTTTGCAGGAGAATTGCAAAAAGGCTGACTGTTGAAGTTACTTATTTTATATTTAGTAGTTGTGAATATCGTTGCTTTCGTTATGTATGGTATTGATAAACGGCATGCATCCCGGAAACGATGGCGTACTCCTGAAGTCCGTCTGCAGGGAATAGCCGTAGTAGGTTCGTTAGGTGCACGGGTGGGGATGTATATCTTTCGGCATAAGACATGGTATTTTAAATTCAAGTATGGAATACCGGTGATTGAGGGATTGCAAGTAGGTATAGCGGTATATTATTGGTATTTAACGATATCTATTCAGTTATAAGATTTATCACTTCCGTTATTGAATTATATTCTTTAAAGAAACATTTATAATCAATCCTCGAATGCCGAATAGGAATTAATCGTTTTGCACCAGTTAAATAAGAGGGAGAAGTAAGTTTCATGTAAATTCTGAAGTCAGAAAGATCCACATTTTCTTTTGGTTCTATTCCTGGAATGTCGTTCCTATGTCTAACTGATGCATATTCAATGCGATAGACATCCCTGATTTTTCCTTCAATTACCGGAATAAAGTAATCATATTTCTGGAAATTTAAATGTTCGTATACACCTCCCATTTTGATTTTGCCAAAATAATAATGAATCACTTTACTACGTTCATTAAAATCTTTGAAATAGGAGCGGCTTTTTGCAATGGGAACTAATAATACACTTCCAGGTTGATTGAAAGTTAGCATTGTTTCTTTGTGAGTAAAAGTTTGTTCTAAAATCTGATAGGTTGGACATTCCCAAATCAATCTTTTAAGAAAACCTCTAAGCAGCTCTTTGCTTTCATTATCCTGTGGACGTAGGGGGAAAGCGCCGATGTTAACTTTTCCAATAGATTTATAGAAATTCATCTCTTCGACAGCGCTGTCTTCACCATTTCCGGGAAATAAGATATAACCACCAATAACCTCTTTCTTTAGCTGTTTAGTATCTTGATCTATGTAGTATATTGCATCTCGATAGCGGTGCATTTGATTGATAGCATCGTCAGGTGGAGTGTCTACATTATCTTGAGTATCTCCTATTCTGTATTTTGCGTCAAATAAATAGGTTAGTTTTATACCTTGTTTGATATCGCGTCTTGTTAGTTGTAAGATAATGTCTGGCTGTTGTGAGACAGTATATGAAGTTGTACACGGAATTATTGTGGATAGTTGTTCTTCTCCAACGTAACTTTTAGGATTATAGCAAATTTTTGCCAGCTCAATGTTGTGTTTAGAGAAGATGACCTTAGATAATTTTCCTTTTCCCAACTGGGTAATAAATTTTTTTTCTGGTCGTTTAGAATAATTTGTTTCGACTTCGTTTCCTAATAATTCTTTAATAATATTCTTGAGTTCGATGAAGCACCATATTTCGTATAATTTAGCTATATCTTTTAGCTCTAGACTATTAGCGCCTTCTTTTAGATCATATCCACAACTAAGTATGATCCAATCATGATAAATTTCCGAATATCCAGTGGCTTGTTTTAATATCAAAGATTCTTGTGTGAATCCTCGAAATTCACCTACTGTTCTGAAGAATGGGTGGTGAACCAATCGTTGTAATTCCTCCTGTTGCTGATTCAGATTGATAATATATTTCTCTGTCAATTGCTTGTAACTATTAATAATTCTGCATTTTAAATCTGAGAATTTTTCGGCAATGAAGATAATACAGTACTTCAAAAAACGATTCTCCATTGTATCTACGCAGGCAATAGGGTGCTCGGTACGGTATAAATGCGCTGGATTTTTACGATGTTCTGTTAATTGTATTTCCAATTGTGGAGTTAATCGTTTTAGTTTGTCAGCCCGAAGATAGGTCTCTTTTTGTACTAGCCGGTTACGGGGACAGTCCACAATGGTTTTTACAGCTTGTATAAAATTTGTTTGAATGTCTTTAAATAGATTCCACCAGATAATATCTGGTGTTTCTCCTACTACATCTACATCAAAAGTGTGGTATGTTTTTCGCAGAAAGTCAATAGAAAGCATTCGATATTCTTTCTCAATATCGTCTACAATCTTCTTTAAGTCTTTATGATAATCTAATTTTATTGAAAGTACATCGTAACCAAGTTTTGAATGCCTTATTTCTCCATTTTTCAGTTTATAATCAATATTAAATTCTGCTCTACCGATATCGTTTCCATAGTTAAGATGTCCAAAGAGTATCTGATTTTCTTGATTGAACATAAAATTATCTTGAATGTTTCTCAAAGGAGTATTGATCCAAGCATCTTCTATATCTATTCTTTTAAAATTGATCCAGAATTGATAATCTGTATTTTCAAAAAAGATAGAAGGGTGCCTTTTACCTTCTATTAATTGCTCTCCATTAATTTGAGTGAATGCATTTTTATCCCACGTATAAATAGAATAAAGAGTTTCATCATTCTGCTTTACACGCATGCAAGTTTGCGCCTTCTTAAATATTTTATCATAAGAAGGACAATAGACCATTAATTTATAGTCTGGATGGTTCAGTGTGAGCAGCGCCTCCATAATTTTTCGTTAGTGATTAGTTCCAAAAGTCGCAATAATAGGCCGTTTCCAATTTCTTTTTCATTCTTCGAATTTTATCAAGAGAGATTGATTTTTCTGAATTAATACCACTTGTTTCAATTCTCTTTTGTATAATGGTATATAAGTCATCTAATACTGTACCTACTTTGTTTTTGTCTCCTTCGATACGACTCAGTATTTTCATACAGGTTATTTCGTCGAGTGCACGAGTGATACACTGTTCCTGAGTCTCTTTACCTTGATATGGTAAATTAGCTAACACATAGATAAGAAATTCATTGCGTGTGCGATAGGCAATTTTGAATGGACTATCTTCTAACTTCTCATTAACTTGTTGTAGATATTTGATAATAGATTTACATATTTCTGGGTTTTGTTCATAAACATCATATCCCTCAACTACTTCAGGTAAAAGTGCTTTAGCCGTGATAGGAGTAATATTATCTTGTGCTTTGCTGAGACCACTATTTAAATCTACATGATTCATCTCAATGGTCATTGCACGGTCCAGTACCTTACGACTAAAACTATAAGTTGTTTCATCCATGTTCACAGTTCCCATTACAATCAGATTCTGAGGAATAGAAATACCTGTATTTTTGAATTGTTCTTTTAATTCTTCAATTCGGGCAGCTATTGTAGAGTTATTCCAACCTTCATTATTCCAAAATTCATGAAATAATTCTTTAAGTATTTGATCAGAAACAAGTGTTTTCTGATCTGCTTTATCCCAAGTTGTCAATGGAGGTACTATCGGGTCTGTAACTATTTTATTATTTCTCAATTTTCGGCTCTCGACAACACTAAGGTACTCTGCAAAATATTGTTCTACGGGTGCTAGGTTCATTTCATCCAAGCAAAGGAAGAATGGGATTCCTTCGTAGAACCAAGCTTTAGCTATAAATTTCAGAAAATCAGTTACTATATACTCCGGATTTCCGGAAACCCGAGTTACATATCCTAACAATTCTGTAGAGTCGTGCCAGTTTGGATGTACAGATATCATTTCGTAATTATATGGCTTTTGAACTTTTTCTGGGTTTTCTCCACCAGTGGCATAAGCTAATTGTCGGACTATACGTGATTTTCCTGTACCAGAAATGCCAGCTAACAGTATGAATGGTTTCGATTTAATAGCAGTGACAAATTGTCTTAGATTAGCTGGTATAGACTGATAATCTATGTTAATACTGGGACTTTGCATTTTATTAGTATTAGTTGATATTTCTGTATATGAAGCCATTAAATTCTTATAATTTTCGATGATTTCAAATAAATCTTTATTGATTGTAGAAGGATTTAAGTTGTTAATATCATAATCCTTAAATACATATGAATTTCCATATCGTTTAGGTTTTATTCCTTTCCGTTTAAAAAAATCAAAAATTGTTTCAGGACTAGTATTAAACTTCCACTCTATATTGGGTGGAGTGGTTTCACTTACACCATACGCTAAAAACAGTGTATTATATTCTTTGTAATATAAGTATACAGGGTATATACCATGTTGAGTCTTTTGTCCATCGTACAAGAAAGAAATCCATGGAGTCTTTGAAGGGCCACCTATACCAAAACTAACACTAATATTCAGTCCCAAAAACTCTTTGGGATAGTCTTTATATTTTTGACTTTTTGTCTTAGTTTGTTCAAGGAATTTAGTTAGTGTCTCATAAAAGTTAGGATTTTTCTCTTTATGAACTATAGTAAATCCTAATTCTTTCAATCTATTAAAACATGGTGTCTTTTCTCCTCCTTCAAAATCATTTCTGGTTATTTGTTTTCCAGTAGAATGTTGATAAGCATATTCCATCACTAGTTTAGGTGGATATCTCTTACCTTTGTATAAAATATCATAAGTAGAAGAGTGCGCATTTTTAGGGATGCCATTTTTCTTGATTTCTAGTAAAGCTTGTACTACAGCTTCTTTGGTGATTTTTTCAAAATCCATAATGATCATATTGTTACCATACAAATTTACGTAAAATTTTTTGTAGCAACAAATGTGTCTTACAAAAATGTACTGTGCATTATAAATATATCTTTATTTCTTTCTTTCCCGCATTCTTTTATTACTTTTGCCTCTATTATTTTTAATCCCAATATCATAGTCATTATGAAAAGTATAGAAGTTGTAGCAGCCGTTATTCGATTAGGTGAGAAATATCTTTGTGTACAACGGGGGCAAACTAAATTTTCATATACTTCTTTCAGATATGAATTTCCGGGTGGAAAAGTGGAGGAAGGTGAATCTTTGCAGGAGGCGCTTCAAAGGGAAATCATGGAGGAAATGGATTACGTTATTGAAGTGGGAGAGAAACTTTTGACCGTCCATCATACCTATCCCGATTTTGAGATCACGATGCATGCTTTTCTTTGCCATCCTGTCGGGCAAAGATATGTATTGAAAGAACATATTGCTGCACAATGGCTTTCTACACGAGAGATGGCAATATTGGACTGGGCGGAAGCGGATAAACCGATAGTAAGAAAGATTTCGGAGCAATAAAAAAGTCTGTTTAATTACGTAATTCCGGGATGCTTTTCTTTTTAGGAAGATGCACGTTTACCTCTTTTTCTACTCTATCCTTACACCAAAGGGATACGTAAAAAGTCAGGTGCTTATCGGACATGCCAAAGATTATTTCATGTTGACTTTTTTCACACTTTATATCCGTGACTCGTCTGTTTGTATCGAGTCCGAAGGGTTTAATCAAACTATTTCTTACTATTAGAAGCAGGATAATCCAAGAGGGAAGTTGGTTAAAAGCTATATCTGCGAACTCGTCAATGGAGATGACGTTCTTGTTATGCGACTCTTTTGAAAAAGAGTCGCATAATAATCTGCCGGAAGATAATTCTCGATTAGGCTGTCCGGATTAGTTTTTGGTTGCTTCATTGACCTGATCTCTTATGATTACGGGTTTCATTGTCATCACATGTCACATCATTGTTAGGGGATCGTAAAGAGAATATTTTCTTCTCCTCTTTTCCAGTTAGACATACGGGTTTCCATGAAATTTCCTTCTATAGCCAAAAGAGAATCATCGGATAATTTATGTTGTCCCATATGCTTGATGAATATGTAGTTATCTCACAAGTCCATTTTTACTGAAATCATAAAATGCCTCTATCTTTTCTTGTGTATCGGCTTTCAATGCTAATAGCAACTCACGGGTGAATTCCAGATAACCGGTACCATTTGCCGTAACTATGTTCTTATCGCCGACAGCCTGCTTTTCCAAGTAACCATCCTCGTTGGTATATCGCTCTCCACCCCACTGTTTAAGTACGGCAAGAGTGTTTCCTGTATGTTTGACATGATTCAGGAAGCCATGGGCACATAAAAATGAAGCAGCGTTACAGATACCACCAATCACTTTCCCTTTTTCGAAAGCATCCTGTACAATGGGAAATATACGTTCTGCTTCAGGAGATTGCCATTGCATACCTCCTATCAAGACCAAGCCGGCATAATCGGAGGGCATAGTATCAAAACTGTAGTCCGGCAAAGTACGGAAACCACCCAAGGAACGGACTGCCTCCAAAGTGGGGGCTACTGTTTTGACTACATACTTGATTTCACTACCCGGCATCAGTCCGGAATGGAGAGAGGCTGCCAGAAAGGCACTTTCCCAATCGGCATATTCATTGAGAATGATAAATAACACTTCTTGTTTCATTGTTCTTTTTGTTTTATAGTTTAATATTGATTATGAGGGAATTAACTTTATTATCCGGTATCTTGCAATAATAAATGCTTCCTTCCCAGTAATTCTATTTTATAATAGTTTCACTGCATTTCGGGTATGCATGTTCCGTCATGTTTTTCGTATCAAAGTGACAATGCAAATATAAATATAAAAACTGATAAAATTCATCTTCAAAACCTTTCTGACAAAACTAAATTTCGAGAGAACAAAGAATGATTTGGAGTAGATGGGCTCAGTTTATTTCATTTATTATTTAACCTTAATTTTGATAGATTGTTGCCTCGTGTTAAATAAAGATAAAACACGATTAGCGGTATATGAAAATATTAACTTTGTTCTTAGTTAAAGTATCACAATACCTTAAAATATGACTACTACTAGGATAAGCGAACAAATAATAGATGATATAAATGAAGGAAAAGAAAATGCCTTTTCTGCTTTATATGATTGCTATTATAGTTATTTATGCGCTTATGCTACTACTTACGTATTCGATCCGGATGAGGCAAAGGAAATCGTTAATGATGTTTTTATGAATATCTGGAGCAGTAGAGGTCAGTTAAGTTTCCCTATTCATAATTACCTATTGCGAAGTGTACAGAATCGTTGTTTGAATTACATCCGTACTTTACATACACGAGAACGTGTGCTTGATGAGTATCGGGAGGAACTGATTGCTTTTCAGGAAGAATTCTGCAAAAATGATAATAACCCGTTGCAATTATTGGAGATAGAGGAACTGAAAAGTCAGGTTAACACGGTGATAGACTCTCTATCCGTAAAATGTCGCCTAGTTTTTGAAAAATACTTGTATGAAGGTATGTCTCCTCAGGAGATTGCTGATGAACAGGCCATATCGGTAAATACGGTGCGTGTTCATATCAAGAATGCGATGGATCATATTAAACTTCAATTGGGCCCTACTGCAGGCATACTGCTTTTGTTTCTTTACGGAAGGCTTTGAGTCAGTTCTTTATTCCCCTTGTTTGTTTTACGCATTACCCTACTCATCTCTCTAAGGAATATCATCTCCCACATGCCTATGTAGGAGAATGGGTAGGTATAGGAGAATCTAAAGTAGGTCGTTTATAGAATTTCTTGCAATTTATTTAAAAAAAGTTTCTTTAAGACTAAATGTTTCCATATCGAGATGTGTATTATATATAAACGAACATGGAAATGATGGAAAAGAAACTTGATACTTTTGAAGAATTGATGCTTGATTTTCTGGCAGGAAAACTGTCGGAGGATGGAGAACGGAAGCTACTTCATTTTCTGCAGTCGGATATTTCTTATCAGCAGAGATATAAAGAAATGGCACGGACACGGGCTAAATCGTTTATCGGTAAGTTTGAACAGGAAAAACAAGCTGACTATGAGGCTTTGTCTGTGAAATTAGGAATAAAGAAGAAATCGGAAAAGAAAAGGATACCGTTGTGGAGTACTTTCTCGCAAGTAGCTGCTATTGCTTTATTGATTCTTACTACTTCTATTGCAGGTTATTATATATATAATGATGTAGCCGAATCGAATCAGGAAATGGCTTTGTGTCAAATGGAAGTACCTTTAGGATCGCAGACCAAAGTGATTTTGCCGGATGGTTCGGTCGTTTGTCTGAATTCCGGTTCCGTGTTGAAGTATGATCCTGCTTTTCTCCGTAAAAAGAACCGGGAAGTCTATTTGATAGGTGAAGGATATTTTGAAGTACAAAAGAATCCGGAGAAACCTTTTATTGTTCATGCCGATGATATAAATGTCAAAGTACTCGGTACGGTTTTTAATGTGCGTTCTTATCCGGAAGATTCTGAAATAGAAGTCAGTCTGATAAAAGGAAAAGTAAATGTATTCTCCACTTCCGAAACCCGGGACAATGTGATTCTTGCCCCCGATGAACAGTTGACGTATGATAAGAGAAGCGGTAAAATGAACCATCATCATGTAGATGCTTTACAAACTTCACAATGGACTACCGGTCGTTTGAGTTTTGTCAATGCATCAGTACCTGAAATAATGAAAGCTATCGAGCGTAAGTATGATGTGCGGATTGTTATCCACAGTAAATATCTGGATAAAGAGGTCTTCTCAGGAAGTATTAGCCCTAAACTTACGGTTGAAGAAATACTGGACTATATGGATGTCGACAATAAATATAGCTGGAGTCGGAGTGGTAATGTGATTACTATTACCGATAAGTTAATCAAGTAGTAACCTTCAAAAAGAATATTATGGAAAACTGTACGTAAAAAAACAAAAATCGGAGATACATATTGGGGTATGTCCTCCGATTCCGAATTTAAGTTATCTTTTAAGAAAATCTTTAAATCAGTACAAATGTATGAAAAAAAAATGTTTTTATAGCGGAATGACATATTTATTTTGTCATTCCGGAGCTAATCTTTTGTTGGTAAGAACACAGATTTTGCTTTTCTTTTTTGTTTTTCTTTTGCCTCTCTCAGGTGTTGCTTCACCCTTACAAGAGATTAGGATTACTATTCAGCAAAAAAATGTACCGTTAAGTAAAGTATTTAAAGAAATAGAGGAGAAAACAGATTGTTCTTTTCTGATTCGAAACAATGATGTAAATACTAATGAGAAAGTATCGATTGATGCCAAGAATAAGACTGTTGCCGAAATTTTGGGGATACTTTTTGATGGTAAGGGTATCAAATATGAAGTAAACGGCAAGCGTATTTCTGTATATAAAGCTGTCCGGCAGCACACCATTGGAGGCAAACGTAAAGTGACCGGACAAGTAACGGATAATATGGAAGAAGCTGTCATTGGTGCTTCTGTCTTTGTAATGGGAGCTTCCAATGGTACTATTACGGATATGAATGGGCATTTTTCGTTGGAATTACCTGATGATAATGCGAAGTTACAGGTGAGTTATATTGGCTATAAGACACAAGTAATTAATGTGGGGAATAAATCGTCGGTAAATATTGTATTGGTAGAAGATTCAAAGGCATTGGAAGAAGTGGTGGTGGTAGGCTATGGAACACAAAAGAAAGTGAACCTGACAGGAGCCGTTGAGACTGTAAAGTCCGATAGACTTGCCAATAAACCGGTTACTTCTATTGCCTCTGCATTGACAGGTGAAGCTGCTGGTGTTACTGTCACGCAGAATTCTGGTCAACCCGGACCTAATCAAGGTACGGTACGTGTTCGTGGTATTGGTACTTGGGGGGATGCATCTCCTTTGGTTTTGGTGGATGGAGTATCCATGAGCTTAAATGATGTGATTCCGAGTGAGGTGGAATCAGTGTCTGTGTTGAAAGATGCTGCGTCAGCTGCTATTTATGGTTCACGGGCTGCTAATGGTGTTATCTTGATTACTACAAAGAAGGGTAAAGAAGGGAAACTTACTTTTAACTATTCAGGTAATGTAGGTTTCCAGTTTGCGACAAGGGTACCGGAGTCGGTAACTTCTTGGCAGTATGCCGAGCTTTATAATCAAATGCAATATAATGAAGGAAAAAGTTCCTCTTTGTTTCCTCAGGATCGAATAGACCGGATGAAAGCAGGTGGTGATCCTGACAAGTTGGAAGGTAATACGGATTGGTATGACGAATTACTCCGTTCGGGTGCCCCACAACATAATCATCAGTTAACTGTATCCGGAGGTAGTGATAAGATAACCTATATGATCTCAGCCGGTTATTCCGATCAACAGGGTATTATTCCTTCTACAGATTATGAACGTTACAATCTTCGTGTTAATACCACCTCCAAACTTACTTCTTGGCTGAAGTTGGATGTGAATATGGCATATTTAAATAGTACTCAAGAAGAGTCCGCAGCAGGAGCAGCTGAGGCTTATCGTAGAACGATGCGTGCATTGCCTTATTTGCCTGTTCAATTCTCAGATGGTACTTATTCTTATGATGCTGCACCTTCCAATCCTGTACGTATGGTGAACGGAGATTATGGGATGAGAAGAAAGAACAATGACTGTATGACATTGTTGATTGCTCCGGAAATTAATATTTTGGACGGTCTTAATATCAGGGGTACTTTTGGGTATGAATCAAATATATATAAAGAAAAAATATTTAATAAAACAGTTACTTACGGAAGTTTTGAGCCTGCAGGACAGAGTGGACTTACAGAAGTTTCCCGTAATAAACAAACTGACCGTTGGGATCAATACCGCAACTTGACTGCTAATGTCACAGCTTCTTATGAGAAAACAATCGGTAAACATGATTTCAAGGTAATGGCAGGTGGTTCTTTGGAAACATTTAAGTGGGCTTATACGAAAGCCTCACGAATGGATTTTCCAAATGATGATTTTGGTGAAATCAATGCCGGGGATGCTACTACGGCAGCAGCAGAAGGTAATTCCACTTATTCTGCATTGGCTTCGCTTTTCGGACGTGCTAACTATGTATATGCTGATCGTTACCTGTTTGAATTTACTGCTCGTTATGATGGTTCTTCCAAGTTTGCACGTGGACATCGTTGGGGATTCTTTCCTTCTGTATCTGCTGGCTGGCGTATATCTGAGGAAGCTTTCTTTGAACCTTTGAAGAAACACGTGCAGAATCTAAAACTAAGAGCGTCATGGGGAGAACTCGGTAATCAACGAATCAATGATTATCAGTTTATTTCGAATGTCGGTAATGGTGGAAGTTATCTTTTTGGAGGTACCCCTATTATCGGTTATAAAGAGGCCTTGATGGGGAATGAAATAATTACTTGGGAGTCTTCTCGTAATTTGGATTTCGGTATTGATTTTGCTTTGTTTGATAACAGGCTGCAAACCACTTTTGACTGGTACTGCCGGACAACTTCGGATATTTTGTTAAACTTGGAAGCTCCGGGTGCATTGGGAATTAAACCTGCTATGGAAAACGCTGGTAAAATGGAGAATAAAGGATGGGATTTGACTGTAAGTTGGCGTTCGAACATAGGGAAAGATTTTAAATACAATATAGGATTCAATCTGTCTGATGTAAAGAATAAAGTGATTGATTTGAGAGGATATAAATCTTCAACTACCGAATTGACAGCTAAGATAGAAGGGCAACCGTTGAATGCAATCTTTGGTTTCGAGACTTTAGGTATTTGTGACAATCAAGAGTTATATGACAAATATGCTCCGATGATGCAGAAATACAATCCTAAATGGGGGATGGGTGATATTATTATTAAGGACCGGACGGGAGAAGGTGTAATTAATGATGAAGATAGAACTGTTATTGGAAATTCTATTCCTCGTTTTACTTTTGGATTGAATTTGGGATTTGAGTACAAAGGCTTCGATTTCTCTTGCTTTTTTCAAGGGGTAGGTAAAGCCGATGGATATGTAACAATGGAAGCTATTCAGCCAATGGGGATTAATGGAGCGCGCAAAGAACATTATAAAGAGTCTTTCAATCCGCAGGATCCTAAGCCGGGGGCTTATTTCCCACGTATTCTGTCCAGTGATTATAATTACGCTTACATGTCTCACTGGGTACAGGATGCTTCCTATATTCGTTTAAAGAACCTGCAGATCGGTTACTCTTTCAAAATAAAGGGACTCAACCAATTGCGTGTATATGCTTCGGGAGAGAATTTGTTCACGGCTACCAAATACCGTACTTGGGACCCTGAAACTCCAGTTGGTGCAAGAGGATTTTATCCTAATGTAGCAGTTTATTCAATGGGAGTGAATCTTAATTTTTAAACCTTAAATGATTTATAGATATGAATAAAATAGCTTATATGACCTGTGTTTTGAGCTTGGCTTTTACTATGCAGGCATGTGATGATTTTCTGGATTCTTTTCCACAGGATACAGTTACAAATGAAAACTTTTGGAAAAGTAAAGAGGATGCAGACAAGGTGTTAGTAGATATTTATGCATCACTACTTCCTAAAGATGCCATCTTTTTTGATGAGGCTATGTCTGATAATGCCTATCTGGTATGGGATTGGTGGGGAGGTGCTCAACAGGTGGCAAACGGTTCTTATACAACAAGTGGCGAGATACCTACTAATAGATGGAATGGCAGCTATGAAGTTATCCGTAAATGTTGGTTTTTACTTGAGGGTATTGAAAAGATTGAGGATATATCAGAGCAAGATAAAAATAAGATAATAGGTGAAACCTACTTTATGTTAGCCTATAATTACTATGTTTTGACAAGTTATTTTGGCGATGTTCCTCTGGTGACTAAAACACTGGCTATTCCTGAAAGCAAACAACTCGTTCGCACTCCCAAAGCGGAAGTAGTGGATTATGCCATTAACAAGTTGAAAGAGGCTGCCGTAATGCTGGAAGGGCTTTCACAAGAGAAAGGTAGAGTTACGGCAGATGCTTGCAGATTTTTGATTGCCCGTATGTATTTGTATAACGGTGACTATTCGAATGTATTGGAAACTGTTAAACTATTGGAGGGTAAATATCAATTATACAGGGAAGGTGATACACCTTATGAAGATTTATTTTCAGGTGTTGCAGAAAATAGTTGTGAAGTAATATTGAGTGTAGTTTGTGATAAAAGAGTTGGAGAAATTTATACTTCCCACGGTGGTAATGGAATCATGCTGTTAAAGGGCATCACCGGTGAGGATCCTTATCGGGGAGTTACGCCTTCAGGTTCGTTGGTTGATGCTTATCCTATGGCAGACGGACGATTGATTCATGAAGCCGGTTCTTCCTATGATCCGAAAAAACCTTATGAAGGTAGGGATCCGCGTTTTTATCAGTCTATTGTATATCCTACCGGACAGATAAAATATCTGGATGTAGAAACTGGTACTGTCAAAGAACGGTTATATGATCCGGAAGATCCTACTACCGTACCTGAACACCAGTATAATTACTCTCAGCCTTCGGCTACCGGATATATGTGGAACAAATACATTGACTACTCTGTCTATGCCATGAACTCCGTGTGGGACTGCACTAATGATATTATTGTGTTCCGTTATGCGGATGTGTTATTGATGAAAGCAGAAGCTTTATTGCAAACGAAAGGAGAAAGTGCAAAAGAGGAAGTATGCAATCTGATAGATCAATTACGTGATCGTTGTTCCTGTGGTAGAGTACATCGTGAAAATTATAACTCAAAAGACGAGTTGATGGAGTTATTGAAAAATGAACGCCGTATTGAGTTAGCCAATGAAGGACTTCGTTATATGGATCTTATCCGTTGGAAAGATGCTGAAAAGAATACGATTGTTACAGGGGTAGGACTAACCGGGCAGATGTATGGTGCATATATGCGTAAAGATGGAGTTGGCAAGGACGACAAAACTGTGGATGTTGACAATACTCCTCGTCGTTATATCGAAACGCGTTATTTTAATGCATCTAAAGGGTATCTGTTCCCAATACCTCAAAAAGAACGAGATCTGAATCCGAACTTAACTCAAAATCCGAATTGGTAACTTCCGTTTTCCGATTTTATTAAATTTTTAGGTTTTCAGGATACAACTACTTATAGAAGTGGTTGGCTGACTATTACGTAGTGGCTCTACAGCCACTACGTGGTAGCTCAGTATCTGTTCCGTAGTAGTTTAGAGATTTTTTAAGTAGTTATTAAATTAAACAAACGATCAATGAAGAATTATATATTCACAGCAGTATTACTGTTTTTAACCATCAGTTTATCGGCGCAACCCATCCCTAAATATAAAGATGCCTCACAGCCGATAGAAGTAAGAGTGCAGGACTTGTTGAGTCGTATGACCATAGAAGAAAAGGTTGCCCAATTACGTCATATCCATGAAGGCAGTATCCTGAATGATGACCATACTTTGAATTTGGAAAAGATGAAAAATATCATCGGTACATTGGGCTGGGGGGCTGTCGAAGGACTTACTTTAGAGGGGATCGAGATGGCTCGTTATACCTATCAGATTCAAAAGCACTGTATCGAAAATACCCGCTTGGGTATTCCAATCTTTACTATCTCTGAGTCACTTCATGGGGCCGTGCAGGGTGGGGCTACTATTTTCCCACAAGCTGTAGCGTTAGGGAGTACCTTTAATCCTGATTTGGCCTATCAGATGACAAAAGCTATTTCGGGTGAGTTGAATGCAATGGGTGTGAACCATGTGTTATCCCCTACTATTGATGTGATACGTGAACTGCGTTGGGGACGTGTGGAAGAGAGTTTCGGTGAAGATCCATTCCTGGTATCCCAGATGGGAGTGCATGAGATAAACGGATATATTGACGGGGGAATTTCGCCTATGCTCAAGGTATTCGGTCCCCATGGGGTGCCAACTTCCGGATTGAATTTAGCTTCTACCGAAGCCAACGAAAGAGATTTGAGAGAGGTTTTCCTAAAACCTTATGAAGTAGCCGTTAAGCAAACGGGTGTGAATTCTGTAATGACCGCCTACAATTCTACCAACCGCATACCCAATACAGCATCGAAATGGCTGTTGACAGATTTATTACGTACGGAATGGGGATTCAAAGGATATACCTATTCCGATTGGGGGGCGGTGTCTATGTTATATGGTTTTCATAAAGTAGCTTCCAATGTTAATGAGGCGGTTAAGATGGCACTGATGGCAGGTACCGACTTGGAAGCCTCAAGTGATTGCTATGCCAATATACCTGCTATGGTACGTTTGGGTGAATTGGACGTGAAATATGTGAATTTAGCTTGTTCCAGAGTGCTTTATGCCAAGTTCAAAGCAGGCCTGTTTGAAAACCCTTATGGACTTCCTATCGAAGAATACGAAAAAAAGGTGCGTACAAAGGAGAATGTTGCTTTGTCTCGCAGGATATCGGAAGAGAGTGTGGTAATGGTTAAAAATGAAGGAAATCTGTTACCGCTCGATATGAAGAAGCTGAAATCTGTTGCTGTTATCGGCCCTAATGCCAATCAGGTGCAGTTTGGTGACTATACCTGGAGCCGTAATAATAAGGATGGGATTACCCCGTTGCAGGGAATACAGAATCTCGTTGGTAATAAACTGGCTGTTCATCACGCTGTAGGTTGTGATTTGGTATCCGATGATAAGTCGGGGTTTGCAGATGCCGTGGCTACTGCCAAGAAGTCGGATGTGGTATTTTTGTTTGTAGGCTCTGCCAGTGCTTCATTGGCGCGCGATTATAGCAATTGTACTTGTGGTGAAGGGTATGATCTGACTGATTTGAATCTGACCGGTGTGCAGGGTGATTTGGTGAAGGAGATTTATGCGACCGGGAAACCAGTGGTCTTGATTTTGGTAACCGGACGCCCTTTCTCCATTACCTGGGAAAAGGAACATATTCCGGCTATCCTGTTCCAATGGTATGGTGGCGAAAGAGAAGGGGAAGTGATTGCCGATGTGTTGTTTGGCAAAGTCAATCCTTCGGGCAGCCTCTGCTACTCCATACCGCAGAGTGTCGGCCATTTACCTATACATTACAATCGTTTGCCTTCGGATAAGGGTATCTATCGTTCACCGGGTACCATTAACAAGCCGGGCCGTGACTATGTGTTCTCAACTCCCGAACCCTTGTGGCCGTTCGGATATGGTCTGAGCTATTCCGACTTTGAATACAGTGACTTCTGCTTCGACAAAGAAAATTACGGATTGACTGATACCGTACGTATTCAGGTAAATGTGAAAAACAAGAGTGCCATTGAGGGTAAGTCAACTGTACAGGTATATGTGAGAGACCTGGCCGGCAGTGTGGTCATGCCGATGAAGCAACTGAAAGGCTTTTCCAAGGTTACGGTTCCTGCCTATGGAAGTACGCTTGCCGAAATCTCTGTACCTGTGAGTGAATTGGGGTTGTATGATATGAATATGCGCTATGTGGTAGAACCGGGAGATTTTGACTTTATGATCGGCACTTCTTCTGACAGTATTTGTTTCAAGAAGACTATTCATGTGGGAGAAGTGGACGCTAAGGCAGAAAGAGTTTCTTCCGCAGCTTCTAAGGAAACGCAAACGGTTAAGACCGGCAAGAAGATGATTGTAAAAGGAGTGGTACGTGATGTACAGGCCAAGACATTGGACGGTGTGAAAGTGTCTGTGAAAGGCAGAAAAGGGAGTGTGATAACCAATGGGAAAGGTGAATATTCCATTGAAGCTACTTCTGCAAGTGTATTGGTTTTCAGTAGGAAGGGATATGATATGCAGGAAGTGGAAGTGAACTCGCAAAAAACACTTAATATAACTTTGTTGAACAAGATTTAAAATCAAGAATATTATGAGTACATCAAGAGATAGAGTCAGACAGGCTCTGAGTCATCAGGGTAGTGATCGTATTCCGGTTGACTTCGGAGCTACAGCCGTAACCGGCATTCACTGCCGGGTAGTGGAGGCTTTACGCAAGCATTACGGATTGTCTTATAAACCGGTAAAGATTGTCGATACCTTCCAGATGTTGGGTGAGGTGGACAGGGATTTGGCCGATGCAATGGGAGTGGATTGTATTGGAGTAGGAGGTACAAGAGATATCTTTGACCATGACACAGAATGCATGCATGAGCAAGTCACACCGTGGGGGCAGAAAGTGTTGGTGCCGATACAACTCGACTTGACTCAGGATAAGGAAGGAGATGTTTATGTATATGCAGGAGGAGATAAAAACTATCCTCCGAGTGCAATTATGCCGAACGGTTGTTTCTTTATCAATGCCATCGAAAGGCAGCAGCCGATTGATGAAGATAAACTGGATCCTATGGACAATCTGGAAGAGTTTAACTCCATTACCGATGAAGAATTGGATGCCTACAAGAAAAAAGTGAATGAAGCATCTGCCACCGGCAGGGCAGTGGTAGCCAGTTTCGGTGGCACTGCATTGGGAGATGTTGCTTTTGTACCCGGTATGGGGCTAAAAGAACCGAAGGGTATCCGCAGTGTGGTGGAGTGGTATATGTCCACTGTGATGCGTCAGGAATACTTACACGAAATATTTAGAAGACAGACGGACATCGCCATCGCAAACTATGAGAAATTGTGGGCGGTATTGGGTGATAAAGTGGATGTGGTATTAACCTGTGGTACGGACTTCGGTTCTCAAGAGTCGCAATTCTGCTCAGTGGAGGTTTTTAATGAGCTTTGGCTGCCTCATTATCGGCGTATGAACGACTGGATTCATGAACATACTACCTGGAAAGTTTTCAAACATTCCTGTGGTGCTATTGTGCCTATTTTGCCGGGACTGATTGAAGCCGGTTTTGACATTATCAATCCGGTGCAGATTAATGCTAAGGATATGGATTCCGGAATGTTGAAGAGGGAGTTTGGAAGCCATCTTACCTTTTGGGGAGGTGGAGTCGATACTCAGAAGATGTTGCCTTTCGGTACTCCGGATGAGATTCGCAGGCATGTTCTCGGACAATGCGAAATCTTGGGAAAAGATGGCGGTTTTGTATTTAACTCAGTACATAATATTCAGGCTAATGTGCCGGTCGAGAATGTAATAGCAATGCTTGATGCTTTAAAGACTGTATGAACCACTGATAAAAATAAAAGATCATGAACTTGACAGATTTATATGATGCGATTTTAAATGGCAAACTTGACAGAGCCGTTGCAGTAACCAATGAAGCAATCTCCGAAGGAGTACTTCCGAACGAAATTATTACTAATTACATGATTAAGGCAATGGAAGAGATTGGTAATCGCTTTGAGGCGGGAAAAGTGTTTGTTCCTAATTTGCTGATGAGTGCACGTGCCATGAAAGGTGCACTGGATATTCTGAAACCGTTATTACAGGGAGAGACTGATGCCTATGTCGGTAAAATTGTTATTGGAACCGTGAAAGGGGACTTGCATGATATAGGCAAGAATCTTGTGGCTTCTATGTTCGAAGGTTGTGGATTTGAAGTTGTCAATTTGGGAGTGGATGTTTCCAGTGAGAAGTTTGTAGAAGCTGCCCGTACAAACAATGCAGATATCATATGTATGTCTGCACTGCTGACTACTACTATGAATTATATGAAGGTAGTAGTAGATGACTTGAAGACGGCAGGATTGTATGGAAAAGTAAAAGTGATGGTGGGGGGCGCTCCGATCAATGAGGCTTTTGCACATTCGATAGGGGCTGATGCATATACAAGCAATGCTAATGCAGCGGTGATAATGGCGAAGAAACTGATAGGAGCGGCTTGATATGGATTTCCGCTATAAAGAGCTTTCATGGAAAGACATTTGTCTGGACTGGGATGACTTTGTTTTTTCTCTGGGTAAAGGTTACAAGATGGAAGGTGAAGTATTGACCATGTTCTCCGCTCTGGAAAGAGAAGTGACTCAATTTTGTAAACCTCGTTGGGGATATCGTGTCTTTTCATTGGATGCTTCCGATAAATCTCGGATTATATTGAATGGATGCCGGTTACAGACAGGACGCATTATCACTCCTTATCTGGAGAATTCGGAGTTATGTGCCCTGTTTGTGGCTACAGCCGGTGAGGAATTTGAACGATTTCAACAGACTGTCAAAAAATCAGGGCAGATTGTTGAGGAGTTCCTGCTGGATGCATTAGGTTCGGCCATTGCTGAGGCTACTGTGAGGGAGGCGTGCAAAGCAATAGAAAAGGAGTTCGGGGCGAAAGGATTGGGAATAAGCTATCCTTATAGCCCCGGCTATTGTGGATGGAAAGTCTCTGATCAGCAGATTCTCTTTTCATTGCTTCCCAATCAGCCTTGTGGAGTCAGCCTGACTGCCTCTTCATTAATGTGCCCTATTAAATCGGTGAGTGGAGTGGTGGGAATCGGTAGACAGATGACCAGGCAGAAATACGGTTGTGAGTTGTGCGGGAAAAAAGACTGTTATAAAAATAGATTAAATAAATGATGTAAGATATGAATGTAGATGAATGGATAGAGTATATAATAGTGTCGGATAAAAAGGTTGCATTACCTATTATGACCCATCCCGGCATTGAACTGCTAAATAAAAGAGTTCTGGATGCAGTAACCGATGGCGAAGTTCATTTTAAGGCAGTTGAAGCTTTAAATATGAACTATCCGCAGTCGGCAGCTTGTACGGTCATTATGGACCTGACGGTAGAGGCGGAAGCTTTTGGTGCACAGATTCAGTTTAGTGAGAATGAAGTACCCAATGTTATAGGGCGCTTGGTGAGTAATTATGAAGAGGTCGTCGGATTGAAAATTCCTACACTGGATATAGCTCGTATTCCGCAATATTTGGAGGCAAACCGTTTAGCTGCGAAAGGATTGGATAAACCGGTTTTGGGAGGTTGCATTGGACCGTATTCTCTTGCAGGTCGCCTGTTTGACATGACGGAAATAATGATGGCTATTTACACAGAGCCTGAAACGGCTTTGCTGTTATTGGATAAATGCACTCAATTCATTACCCAATATTGCCGTGCCATCAAAGATTGTGGCTCTGCCGGAGTCATAATTGCAGAACCGGCGGCAGGGTTGTTGTCCAATGAAGATTGTATGCAGTATTCCTCTGTATTTGTCAAACGAATCGTCGAAGAGGTCCAGGATAGTCATTTTGCAGTTATATTGCATAATTGCGGTAATATGGGGCAATGTACTCAGGCTATGGTTGCTACGGGGGCTAAAGGATATCATTTTGGAAATAAAATAGATATGCTTGCTGCTCTGGAAGAATGTCCTTCGAATGCGTTGGTTATGGGTAATCTGGATCCGGTTGGAATTTTCAAACAAGCCACTGCGGAGGAGGTGTATCGGCAAACCTATACTTTGTTGCAAAGAACCACAGCTTATCCTAATTTCGTGATATCTACAGGTTGCGATGTACCTCCTGAGATTCCATTGGATAATATTCGCGCGTTTTATGAAGCGGTAAAAGATTATAATCAAAAACAATAATAAATAAATCGGTGTATCATGAAAAAACTAATATTTCTTTCATTGATGGCAATATGCTTTTGTGTCCGTCTTTATGCACAAACCAATTTTAAATATAAGAATGCTTCACTACCTGTAGAGGTAAGGGTACAGGATCTGTTAAGCAGGATGACATTAGAGGAAAAAATTGCTCAAATGCGCCATATTCATGCTTATTCAATCATGGAGAATGGAAAACTGAATGAGGAAAAACTGGAGAAAATGATTGGTGGGCAGAACTATGGGTTCATAGAAGGTATTACCTTGCCCGGAAAGGAATGTTTGACCTTGATGAATGAAGTACAAAAATATATGCGCGAGAAGACCCGGTTGGGTATCCCTGTATTCACGTTGACTGAATCTCTACATGGCTCTGTACACGACGGATCTACTATTTTTCCACAAGCCATCGCATTGGGAAGTACATTTAATCCTATACTGGCTTACGAAATGACTTCTGCCATAGCAAAAGAGTTGTCGGCACAAGGCATCACGCAATCTTTAACTCCCGTCATCGATGTCTGCCGTGATTTGCGCTGGGGACGAGTGGAAGAATGTTTCGGTGAAGATCCTTATCTGGTGTCGCGTATGGGGGTATCGCAAGTGAGAGGTTATCTTGATAATCAAGTATCACCAATGATCAAGCACTTCGGTGCCCATGGTGCTCCTCAGGGAGGATTGAATCTTGCTTCTGTATCGTGCGGACAGCGGGAGTTACTTTCCATCTATTTGAAAACTTTTGAAACTGTAGTAAAAGAAGCCAAACCTTGGGCGGTGATGTCCTCATATAATTCTTGGAACAATGAACCTAATTCTTCTTCCCACTATCTGATGACGGAACTTTTACGTGACCGGTGGGACTTCCAAGGATATGTTTATTCCGATTGGGGAGCGATAGGTATGCTGAACTATTTTCATAAAACGGCACAAAACAGTGCAGAAGCCGCTATTCAGGCATTAACGGCCGGACTGGATGCCGAAGCTTCAGACAATAGTTACGCTGAGCTTCAGCAATTGGTGGAGAACGGAATGTTGGATGTGAAGTATATTGACCAGGCAGTGGCTCGTATTTTAACGGCCAAGTTTAATATGGGACTGTTTGAATACCCATTACCAATGGAAAAGAACTATGATAAAGTAGTGCATGCTCCTGCCCATGTGTCATTGGCTCGTAAGATTGCTGAAGAATCAATCGTTCTTCTACAGAACGAAAACAATATCTTGCCCTTACAAATGAATAAATTGAAATCCATAGCTGTGATAGGTCCTAATGCTGATCAGGTACAGTTTGGGGATTATACATGGAGTCGTGACAATAAGGACGGGGTTACATTACTTGAAGCCCTGAAAGAAAGAGCCGGTAATCAGTTGACATTGAATTATGCCAAGGGATGTGATTTGGTTACGGATGATCGTTCGGGATTTAAAGAAGCGGTGGATGTGGCAAAGAAAAGTGATGTTTGTATTGTTGTTGTCGGTTCGGCAAGTGCTTCTTTGGCTCGTGATTATAGTAATGCTACTTGTGGGGAAGGTTTTGATTTAAGTGATTTGACCTTGACAGGTGTACAGGAAGATTTGGTGGAGGCCATTCATGCTACAGGTAAACCGGTAATTGTTGTTCTATTATCCGGAAAGCCTTTTGCAATGTCTTGGATAAAGGAAAATATACCGGGGATTGTAGTACAGTGGTATCCCGGTGAACAAGGTGGACTAGCCCTTGCAGACATGCTTTTGGGTAAGGTTAATCCATCGGGAAAATTGAATTATTCTTTTCCGCAAAGTGTAGGACATCTACCTTGTTATTATAACTATTTGCCTACAGATAAGGGCTTCTACCGCTCACCGGGCAGTAAGAATAAACCCGGTAAAGATTATGTGTTCTCTTCGCCGAAAGCATTGTGGGCATTCGGCCACGGATTGAGCTATACAGACTTTGAATATCTTTCTGCCACTACCTCCAAAGAAGATTACGCTTGTGAAGATGTGATTGAGGTGACGATAGCAATTCGCAACACAGGCGATTACGACGGTCTGGAAGTGCCGCAGGTTTACGTGCGTGATATGGTTTCCAGTGTCGTGATGCCTGTTCAGGAACTGAAGGGTTTTGAGAAAGTGCTTATTAAGAAAGGAGAAACGAAGCAAGTGATAATTAAGATTCCCGTGTCAGAACTGGCCCTCTACAACAAGGAGATGAAAAAAGTGGTTGAACCGGGTGCTTTTGAGTTACAGATAGGCCGTGCATCAGATGATATTCGCATTAAGAAAGTGATAACGGTAGAGCGTGCATCCGAGAAATACATTCCTACTTTGAGGGACAAGGAGAAAAAAGTGTCTTCAACAAAGAATATGACAGCTACACCGGTAGTGGTAAAGGGAACCATACGGGATGTACAAGCAAACCTGTTGCCTCAAGTAACTGTCAAAGTTGGGAAAGAAGAAGTTGTCACAAACTCAAAGGGAGAATATTCTATTCGTGCCATGTCCACCGATACTTTAATTGTGAGTGGAAGTAAGTTCAAGACTGAACATATTTCTATCGAAGGAAGGCAGGTAATCAATATAAGAATGTTGAATCGATAATTTTTTATTATGTGTCTAAACATCATGAATAAGATAGTAAGCTTTTGGTTTATATGTCTGCTTCTGGCGGATCTGCATGCACAGAATACAATTAAAATAATAGATAAAGATAAAACAAGTACACCTGTGAGTCCTTATTTATGGGGTAGTTTCTTTGAAATGGGGTTTGGCAGAAGCGACTTGTTGTGGGGTGAACTTCTCTTTAACCGCAGTTTCGAGAATACGAAACCTGTAAGTGAGTCAAACTCTTGGTACACGTGTTACCGGGGGGATGTAAAAGAAGCCAAGTGGTGGCATTCCGGCTATGAAGAGCCAAAGTGGTATCTGCTTGCTGATGGAAGGAAAGAAGAGAAGTTACCTCTTATTTTCAATAATTATTGGCCATCGGCTCATGGAAAGTATTTTTTGCAGATTGATAATCGTAAAAAGCAAACTCCAACTCTATTAGTTCAGGAACGCATTTATATTGAAAAGGGAAAAGGATATACAGTTTCAGGCCTTTTCTCCTCCGGTGGTTACCTAAGCGAAGAGAAATACTCAAAGGAGAGTGTCCCGGTAACTATTGCCATTTATAAAGAAGGTGATTTCCATACTCCGTTGTCAAAGACTGAACTGGCTGTGAATACAAACCAATTTATCTTATACAGTTCTTTATTAGATGCGACGGAGTATGAAGGCTGGTGTACTTATACTGTAGAAGTACCTGCAGGCGGTTGTGTAGGGATAGATCTGCTGTCATTGATGGCAGATGATGTAATAAAAGGTTGGAAACGTGAGTCGGTTGAACGTATTAAGAATGAACTTCGTCCCAGGACCATGCGAATGCCGGGTGGATGTTTCACTTCGCTTTATGACTGGCGTTCGGGAATTGGTCCACGTGAAGAAAGACCGGTCAGCTATGATACTTGGTGGGGATGTGAATTGCTGAACGATGTAGGTACGTTCGAATTGGTGGATCTGTGTGAGGCAGTGGGGGCGGAACCCTTCTTTTGTGTACCTGTTATGTTCAATAATGAATACAGTGCTGCAGACTGGGTTGATTTCTGTAATAATCCTACCAATGCACAACGTATTGCCTATGGTCGTACCAAACCGTTGAATGTGAAATATTGGGAATTAGAGAATGAACCTTACCGTCGGTTCGATGCCGTCACGTATGCCAATCGCTGTGTAGATTTTGCAAAGGCGATGAAAGCAAAAGATCCTTCAATCAAAATAGCGGTGGGTAATTATTGGTTGTTTAATAAGAAGTTTAAGGAAATGTTGGAGATTGTCGGACCTTATGTGGATTTAATTACAAACAGGGGAGGAACTCCGGAAGAGATGCGTGCTGATATCGTAATTTTAGATGCATATAACAAGGCGCATGGTACAGACATCAAATTATGCCATACGGAGTTTCGTGCTCCGGTAACCCGAAATGAAGGAAATACCGACGGACTGAATCAGAAGGACACAGATGGGGAAGAAACCCTCTTTAATGCTTCCATCCGTTGGGGATTTGCCATGAATATGGTGGAGCAATACATTGCCTATCAGAATATGGGTGGGAGTTTCTTTAGTGCCAATTATACAAACCTGTCCGATGGTTGGGGAGAATGTCTGATAAATACTCCTAAAGAAGGTACTTATCTGAATGCTCCGGGCGTGGCTTTCGCTCTCTTGAATTCATTGGATATAGCGTATCCTCAAATAATAGAGCAGGAAAAGGAGAATCAGGATATTGTGATTCAGGCTGCATGGAATAAGAGACGGGACAAATTGACATTGGTCGTACTGAATTTTAGTCAGAATACTCAACCTTGTAAAATAGATTTTAGCCAGATAAAGAAATCTTTCCGTGTGAGGAAAGGTATGAAGATTGCTCCACAGTCGGATTTGAGCTTTAATACATTACAACATCCGGAAGAGGTGAAGGTAGAGTCGTTTGTTCCTTCAACGGGTAAAATGATGAAACTCGGGTTGCCCGGCAACTCTTTGATAGTGGTCGAATTGCAGGCGGAACGGAGTCATGGCATACATGTGAACGCTTCGACAGGAAACGATGCATCAATCGGTAGTTTAGCCTATCCTTTGAAGACGATACAAGCTGCTGCCGATATGGCTGAGCCGGGAGATACGGTTATTGTACATGAAGGTATCTATCGTGAAAGGGTTTCTCCTTCACGGGGCGGAGAGTCGGAAGAAAAACCGATTGTCTTTATGGCGGTCAAAGGGGAGAATGTGGAGATAAAAGGTTCGGAAGTAATGAAAGGTTGGAAGAAGGTTAATGATACGACTTGGGAAGTCGGAATACCGAATAAATTTTTCGGTGGGTTCAATCCATATGCTGAAACTTTACATGGTGATTGGTTTGAGAGAGGCAAGTGGTGTCATACGGGAGAGATATATCTGAATGATATAGCCCTGATGGAGAATCCGTCATTGAGCAATGTTTTGCAGAATAAAGGCGATAGTTTGTTGTGGTTTTGCAAAGTAGAGCAAGACACTACTCGCCTGTACGCTAATTTTGGCGATAAGAATCCTAATCAGGAACTGGTTGAAATCAATGTAAGGCAATCTGTCTTTTATCCGGAAAGACCTTATGTGAATTATATTGTGGTTAACGGATTTAAGCTGAGTCAGGCTGCTACCCCCTGGGCACCTCCTACAGCAGAACAGATTGGCTTGTTGGGGACTCACTGGAGTAAAGGATGGGTTATTGAAAACAATACAATCACCCATTCCAAGTGTGTGGGGATTACTTTAGGTAAGTATGGAGACGAATGGGATAATAAATCAGAATCAGAAGAAGGGTATGTCAATTGTGTGAAGCGTGCACTTCGGCACAATTGGAACAGAGAACATATCGGAGGGCATCTGGTACGTAACAACACTGTGGCTTATTGTGGACAAGCCGGTATTGCAGGTAGCTTGGGCGCTATTTTCAGTAAGATAAAGAATAATACCGTGCATGATATTAGTACACAGAACTTGTTCTGGGGATATGAAATGGCGGGAATTAAGATACATGCTGCTGTAGATGTGGAGATCTCAGGCAATCATATTTATCGTGTAGAGGGTGGTATTTGGCTCGATTGGATGGCACAAGGTGCAAGAGTGACAAGAAATCTTTTGCATGACAACAGGGTCGTGGAAGTTTCATTTGAGGTGAACCATGGACCTATTTTAGTTGACAATAATCTGTTCCTGTCTCCAGAACTCGCCCAAATCAAACTGTCACAAGGCATGGCTTTCGTTCATAATTTGATTGTTTGGAAAGTTTGGAAACTGAATAATGTAGATCCACGTAAAACACCTTATCTTGCACCTCATGGGACGGAGATTATGGGATATCACGATTGTCCTTGTGGAAATGTCTCTTATTTCAACAATATCTTTACCAGGGCTGAAATGACAGAGTATGATGATTGTGTATTGCCGGTACAGATGGAAAAAAACTGTTATTGGGGAGAAGCGGTATCTTCAGGCTTGGATAAAAATGCTACTGTTAACTCCGGTTTCGATGCAGATATTCAAGTGATAGAAAAAACGGATGGATGGTATCTGCAAATAAATGTTCCTGAAAACTGGAAGGATGAAAAGTTCCGTGACAAGGTTAGTACGAAAGACTTAGGTCGTGCTTCCATACCTGATCAATCTTTTAATAAAGAAAATGGAACAGTGATAGATTTAATAGAAGATTATTGGGGACAGAACAGAAAAGGACAAAAGAAGTATTACCCCGGACCGATAGATTTTACGACTAATGGGGGAAAAGTGATGTTGAAGGTGTATGACAAATAATGGATGAAAATATTCTATTTCCAAAGTTAAATCGCTTATGCTTAGTACTTATCAAGTAAACAAACTTGTGTGTAAGTATGCTATTAGAGGGACTCTCCATAATATTGTGTAAATAGAAAACTACGGGATTCTTCTCGTAGTTTTTTTATTCATTTTATCAATAGGGTTACTGTATTGTTATAATCTGTAAGTCGAAATAGGCTTATCCTTTTGCTCTCACTTAATATTGTTATATATCAGGGTACAATTCATACGTGCATCCATCCTCTTTCTGACAGCCGTTTTCGGTAACCCGATTTTCCTTTGTCTCTTTTTTCCTATCCCTTCTTTTTCCCGTCCCTTATCTTTGCCGGGATGATCCAAAAAACAATATATTTGTAGTCTATGCAATCATTCAGAGTCATAAAGCCCACAGCGACACTCGTTCCTTATGTCCGGCATTACTGGGTGTTGAGCGACGATGCGCTTGCACCGGTATCCGAACGGACGCTGCCCGTGGGGTGCGTCCAAATGGTCTTTCACCGGGGGCGCCAACTGTTTTCGCTGACCGAAGGCCGGTTGCAACCCTCTTCTTTCATCAGCGGGCAGGCGTTCGGCTATTCCGATGTCGAGTCTACGGGGATGCTGGAGATGATCGTAGTCGTTTTTCAGCCTTTTGCCGCAAAAGCTTTTCTCCATATGCCTGTCAGCGAGTTTCGTGGGATGAATGTAAATACCGAAGAGACGGGCGATCCTCTGTTGGTTGATCTGGGCAGGCGGATAGCCGATATGCCGGATCGGGTAGCGTGTATCCGTCTGATAGAAGAGTTTCTGTTAAGCCGTCTCTATGCTTTTCCCGAATATAACCTGAAGCGGGTTTCGACCGTTTTGGAGGCTGTGAACCTCCATCCGCACATCCGTACGGCACAACTGGCAGACGTAGCCTGCCTGAGCAATAAGCAGTTTGGGCGGGTGTTTGCGGAGTATGTAGGCGCTACTCCCAAGGAGTTTCTGCGCATTGTGCGGATACAGCGGGCGTTGTATACTCTACAATGCCAGCCGGGCATTTCGTTTGCGCAACTGGCCTACGAATGTGGTTTCTTCGACCAATCGCACATGATTAAGGAGTTCAAATTCTTTTCGGGATATACTCCGGCGGAATATCTGGCTGTTTGCGCTCCTTATTCCGATTATTTCTTTGTGGAGGAATGATGTCTGTTTTCTACTATCCGGGGCGGATGCTTTGCCCTACTTTTGCGGTGTGCTTGGGAGACGTGACTTCCGGCATACAGTATTCATCTTATTAATATAAAGAATATGGAAAAGTTTATTGCGTTTTTTGAGATTCCGGCGGCAGATTTCCACCGGGCGGTAGGATTTTATGAAACAGTGTTGGACATCAAATTGGCGGTCTCGGAGTATGAAGAGGAGAAGATGGCTTGCTTCATGGAGCAGGGCGAAGCGGTGGGAGCGGTTTCGTGGGCACCCGATTTTCTGCCTTCTGAGCGGGGAACGCTGATTCATTTCTATTGCGAAGAGATCGGCAAGTCGCTGGAACGTGTCCTGCAGAAAGGTGGGAGAGTCATTACCCCCGAGACGGAGATTGACGCTGAAGGCAGGGGACATTTCGCTGTTTTTGCCGATAGCGAAGGCAACCATATCGGTTTGTATTCGGATAAATAGCAGGTGTGAGTGATTCTCACTATATTTGCCCGAAATTGAAGTATGTATAGAGAATATCAACCTTGTGGACTACTGGCTCCTTACGTCGATAAAATTTGGGAGTTCAAAGGAAGTCCTGAGTATGGGATGCGCATCAATGTCCTGCCGGACGGGTGTACCGATTTGATTTTCGCTTTGGGCGGGATAACACAACCCGTAGGCAACGAAGGGCGGATCATGCCGTCTTGCCGTTCGTTTTTCGTGGGACCGATGAAACGCTATTCGGAGTTGGTCGCGTATACCGAAACGGTTCACATGGTTGGTATTCGTTTTCATCCTTGCGGATTATTCCGATTCATGGACTTGTCCGTGCAGGAGTTGGGCGGTCAGCGAATCAGTAGTGCCGACTTGGGGATCAAGTTGTTCGATGATTCGTTTACGGAACGACTCTACGAGCTTCCGGATTTGCGGAGTAGGATTCAGTGTATTGAGACAGTATTGGTGCGGTCGATGCACAAGCACGATGTAGTGGACAAACAGATTGTTTTTGCGGTAAACCACATTCATTTGTACCACGGTCAGCGGGAGATCCGTTTGCTGGCAGAAGATACCTGTTTGTGTCAACGGCATCTGGAACGGCGGTTCAAGCTGTTTACCGGATTTACCCCTAAAGAATACAGTCGGATTGTGAAGTTCAGGCAGGCGATCGATCTGCTGAAAAATACGACGGAGGCAAATAACCTGCTCTCGGTAGCGGTGAATGCCGGATATTACGATGTTTCGCACTTCTTGAAAGAGGTCAAGACGCTGTCCGGCGGTACGGCAGAATCATTCCTTTCTCCGACCTTGCCGCAAGAGGGGCTGCTGACGTATATTGAGAAATAAAATACCGGTTGGGTGATAAAGGAAATCGCCTTTAGAAAAGCGTTTCGGATTTGGTTTCGGGTACAGGCATTGTATCGCGAGTGTAAAATAAACTATGTCTGTAAGAAATTTAGTCTGTTTCTTATTCTGTAAAAAGTCGTTTTTTTACAACGCCGGGCTAGGTGGGCAAGCTTATATTTGCAGGGATTATCAATCTCAATATAATATACAATGAAATCATTAAACGAAAGAGCAGCAGATTTGCTGCAAGGTTGTGAAACGGTAATACTCAGTTCGGTCAATCAAGAGGGATATCCCCGTCCTGTCCCTTTGAGTAAGATTGCTTCGGAAGGTATTTCTGAGATTTGGATGGCAACCGGGGAACATTCTGTGAAAACGAAAGATTTCCGGAGCAACCCGAAAGCGGGTCTTTGTTTCTACGAACAAGGGAATAGCGTTGCCCTGACCGGTAAAATAGAGGTAGTGACAGATGCCGGACTCAAACAGAAGTATTGGCAAGACTGGTTTATCGCCCATTTCCCAAAGGGACCGACTGATCCGGAATACGTTTTACTGAAGTTCCGTTCTGAGCATGCCACGTTCTGGATCGACGGACAATTCGTCCATCGGAACATTTAACCCGTTACCCTGTATTCTGCTTCTTTTATGGTAAATCTTTTAGCTTCTGAGAGGTAGGTACAAAAAAACGGTACTTCGATTCACATCGCAGCACCGTCACAACACAAACACAAAATAAAACACGACAAAACTACTATGCAATCTTACCTGTCTATGCCGGGGAGGCATACGGTGCGACTATTATGGATATTCCCATAGGCATAAAGCGCTTCAGGCCGATTTGCATAATTATAAACGCAGAAGAAATCATTTTGTTCAGGAGTGAGCAAAAAAAAATGTATTTTTTTCGAGTTATATGTATTTCCCCAAGTCTATGACCGGCTCTCAATAGGCTATAACCGTATCGGGCACATTCAATAGAATCGCGTAGTCTGTTCGGTTCGTATGGATATCTTTTAGTAAAGTGATGGAATATATTTCAACCGTATTTCCCTGTGTTTCCTCTTTTTGCCTGATCACAAAAGATACATCCTTGGTTTTACTGGCCAGTACTAACAATTCGATTAAGTGACGTAAATATTTGATGCTGATCCAGATATCCTCTCGATGTATCTTAATTATACTGATTGATTAGTGAATTTTTTGTTATTAAATATCGGTAATAGAATATTCTGAGTTAAGAATCGATCGATTGGATGATTTTCTTTTCAGAGTATCGGTCAATATCGTCTACGAACAAGAATATTCTTAAGTCCTTCGTGTACTTGTCCCATGTTTTAATCAGAGTTTTAAGTTCCTTTTTAAATTTTGTAGTTTTATCATGGAAACTAACTTTCTTTTTAAATTGTGGATAATCATTAAGCTCTGTCTCTATTATGTTCAATCAAAGGTAGTGAGAAATATTATTGGTCAATGAACGGATAAAAAACAGGAAACTATTGATAATTTTCTTATTTTATTCTCTTATAATCGGGAAAAAGAATACTTTTGTTATCATAAAATAAGCATAATCTATGAAAGCATCTTCCAATAATCTTTTAAGCATCATAAAGGGACCACGACAGTTTGTGATTCCCATTTATCAGCGTACATACAGTTGGCAACTGGTTCAATGCAATCAATTGTTGAATGATATTTTGCGTATTAGCAACGATTCTGCCGTCCAAGGGCACTTTATCGGTTCTATCGTTTATTTTCAGGAGAGCATACATACAGTGTCCGATGTGCCTAAACTTCTGGTTATTGATGGACAGCAGCGCTTGACCACTGTCTCTTTGCTGATAGCGGCTATTGCCGATTTTATAAAAGAGAATGCAGTAGAGATAGATACCAGCTTCACTAAACTTCAGAACTATTATCTGATCAACCCGGAAGAAGATAATGAATTGCGGTATAAACTTCTGCTGACCCGGAGAGATAAAGATACCTATATAAATTTATTGAAGGGGATTCCTCGGTCCGAGGGGATGTCACAACGCATCATTGAAAACTATGACTTCTTTAAAAGTAAGATAAACAAGGAGAATGTGGTAGCTATTTATAGCGGAGTACAACGACTGTTTGTTGTGGATGTGGCTCTTGAAAAGGAGAAGGACAACCCACAATTGATATTTGAAAGTATGAACAGTACGGGACTTGATTTATCACAAGCCGACTTGATTCGCAATTACGTGCTGATGGGGCAAGAAGTTCGCTTGCAGACCTCACTTTATGAATCTTATTGGTACCCTATGGAACAAGGATATGGTAGTGAATATGCGGCGCTGTTTAATAGCTTCATGCGCGATTACTTATCAGTGAAGACAGGTACCATTCCTCGTATCGATATGGTGTACGATGCTTTCAAGGCCTATGTGATAGGGGGAAAAGCTCCCGATACTATCAGCGAAGTAGTCAAAGACATTTATACTTATTCCGGATATTACGTCAACATGGTTCTTCACAAAGAGCCGGATAAGCTGCTTTGCGGGGCTTTCAAACGCATCAGCCAGTTGAGGGTTGACGTTAGTTACCCGTTTTTATTACCGTTGTACAACGATTATGTCAACGAAGTTATCAGTAGGGACGAGTTCTACGAAGCTCTTTGTCTGGTTGAGAATTATGTGTTCAGACGTGCCATTTGCGGCATACCGACAAATAGCCTGAATAAGACGTTCGCTACTCTCTATAAGTCATTCGATAAAGCGAATTATATGGATGGTCTGAAAGCTGCATTCCTATTGCTGGATAGTTATAAGCGCTTTCCGAACGATACGGAGTTCACCACTTTCCTACAAACCAAAGATGTTTATAATTTCCGTAACAGGAACTACCTTTTAAATCGGTTGGAAAATTTTCAGCGTAAGGAGGTGGTGAATATTTCTGATTATACCATCGAGCATGTCATGCCTCAAAATCCTAATCTATCACACGAATGGCAAGAGATGTTAGGGGAAGGTTGGGTAGAAGTCCAGGGTAAATATTTACACACACTTGGTAATCTGACTCTGACAGGTTATAATTCGGAATTGAGTGATCGTCCGTTCCAAGAAAAGAAGAGTATGGAGGGAGGTTTCGACGATTCTCCTATTCGCCTCAATTCATATCTGAGGAGAATCAGTTCGTGGAATGAAGAGCAAATACTTGTGCGCGCGGGGCAATTGGCTGAGAAAGCTAAAGAAATATGGAGATTTCCTTTATTATCGCCGGAGACACTCGAAGTTTATAGATCTGCGGAGAGAGATCCTGCAGAGTATACGTTGGAGCACTATGAATATCTGAAGGGAGACATACTTACTCTGTTTCAGGCCTTGCGCAGAAGGATAATGAATATAGATCCTTCCGTAAAGGAGGAACTCAAGAAGTTGTACATTGCCTTTAAAGCTTATACTAACTTTGTGGATGTCGTGCCTCAGAAATCCCGGTTGCGCCTTTCTCTAAATGTAGCATTTGCAGATATACTTGATCCAAAAGGTTTGTGCAAAGATGTATCCAACTTGGGACGATGGGGCAATGGCGATGTAGAAGTCGGTATTTCGAATATGAATGAATTGGATGATATCATGGAGTTGATTCAACAAGCGTTTGATAAGCAAATGGAAGCGAACTGATTGTTTTTGTGCGTGATGTAGTCTGCTATGAATAACTTTTGTTCGGCATGTATTTAAATATGCTGGGCAAAAGTTATTTTTTTTATTTTTGGATAGGTGGTTTGCTTTTGTAACAGTCGTGTCGGTTTTGAATGCAATAAAGAAGGCTTTAGTGCTTTTAGAAGGTCTAACCAAAAAAGAAACTGCAAACGTATTCATTACATTTAATTTAATTGTTAGTAAATTAAACGTTCTTATGAATTCAAATTTGAAGCTGAATATTATGTGTCGGAGACACGAAAAGTAAAGGTACAATATTTAAAAAGTAACCGATATATAACATCCATCAGTTCAGGTGGTTAGAATACATGAATGTTACGCATGGATTGGTCGCACGGGTTACTAATAGTTGGTCGCACATTATGCACACTATTTTTAAAAGTGTAGCAAAGGTAAGAACATAAAAAAAGCACTAATATATTGAATATCAGTGCTAAATATTTGTTCTTAATTCTCCTTTGCGGTGCGTACGGAAGATGAACCTTAGCTCTAATCTTCACTGAACCAATATTTTAGTAAGCTCGAATTCTTTCTCCCACTAATAACCCCACGTGTGCAATACTTTAGATTGCTCGGTGTTGCGGTGGTTGTTTGAGTTGGGGACAAAGATAACAATTATCTGAAAAATATTTCTTTATATCCTTTTTAAAATATACTTTTGTACTTCAATAAACCTATCATCATATGTTATACCGATATAGTGTAGAAAATTATCGTTCCTTCAAGGAACACACTGAAATATCCTTCATCCCTTCCGAAGAAGGAGATAGACATATTATCAAGGATGATGATATTCAAATCCTCAAAACAGCTGTCATTTATGGAGCAAATGCTTCTGGTAAAAGTAATTTTATTAAATCCATTGACTTTGCAAGTAAAATAATATTGGATAACAAGAGAATAGAACGCTCCAGTAATCCATGCTATCGATTAGATAACATATCTAAAGAAAAGCCTACTATTTTCTCTTTTGAAATAAAAATTGATACAAATTTGTATCAATACGGATTTGCTATATCATTTTACAATTCAAGAGTGCTGGAAGAATGGTTATATGAATTAAAAATAGAGGAAGAAATTCTGCTATTCAGCAGGAGCTACGATAATAAAAAAAATGATTATGATTTTTCTATTGGAAATGCTATTATAGAAGACAAAGACCAAAATAGACTAAGTGTATATATTGATGACCTCAAAAATATATCATCAAAATTATTCTTATCAGAGATTGCTCAAAAAAAAATAACCAATTCTTCATACATGTCCATATTTAATAAAATATATGATTGGTTCGACAAATTAACAATTATTTTTCCAAATTCAACATTCAATCTTTTAACGGCTATTGACTCAGATAAAATGAAAGTCAATGAATTATATAAAAATTATTTTAAAATCTTTGATATTGGGATTGAAGATATTCATTTAGATGAAGTTCCTATTAATTTATTGAATTTAAACGAAGAACTTATCTCTAAATTAAAATCAGGATTAATTGTTGAAGAAAAAGAAAGCAACAAGAAAGGTATGTTGAATATTAGAGGAAAAGAATATTTGATAGAATTGAATGATTTAGGCAATTTATGTGCCAAAGAAGTTAAATTCAGACATCAGAATTCTCAAATATCAGATATTGATTTTAGAAAAGATGAAGAATCTGATGGCACTCAGAGATTATTCGATTTAATTCCCGTACTATCTAGACTAGTAAAGAATAATAATGTTGTCATAATAGATGAATTAGATAGAAGTCTTCATACTTTATTAACAAAAAAATTTATTGAATTATTTATTGAGCATTCTCAAAATATAAAAAGTCAGCTTATTTGTACAACTCATGAAGTACTTTTACTAGACCTAAATTTATTAAGGAAAGATGAAGTTTGGTTTGTAAAAAAAGATAGTGAAGGAGAATCTTTTTTATATCCTCTTGCCCAATTTAAACTAAAGCATGAAGCAGAAATTGAGCGCAATTACTTATTAGGTCGATATGGTGCTATACCTAATCTTTAGAATCGAATATGTTAAAATTGAGACCGCAAACAAATGTTAATAAAACTAGCTATATTAGTGATAGTATAGATGAAAGAAGTGTTTTCATTATTTCTATAGTAACAGAAGGTAGCAAGGAAGAACAAATCTACATAAAAGGTTATTATGATCTTCTAAGACATCAAGGAATGAACAACATGAATATAGAGTGGATTAATGAGGATATTATAGATAAGAAAAAAGAAGAAAAAGCCTCCCATCCTTTAAGAAGGTTAGAGTTAATGAAAGAAAGGCTTTCTCGTATTAACCCTTATTATAAAGATTATCCTGATGAGGCTTGGCTCGTGTGCGATAGAGATGATCATTCTTTTTCTCAAAAGCAATATGACACTTTGTTAGAAGAGTGTAAAAGAGAGAATATTCAAGTAGTGATTTCAAATCCGGCTTTTCAACTTTGGCTTTTATTACATTTTGACAGTTGGCTAAGCGATAGAATCTTTGAGGATGATTTATCGTCAAAAGATATTTTAAAAATCATAGAACATCAATTAAAACGCCGTGTAATTGGATATTCTCATGGAAAACTCAATATGATTCGTTTTATATCAAAAATACAAATCGCACAACAGAACAGCAAAAAATACTGTACCAATATACAAGATTTGAAACAAGAAATAGGTACAAATTTCGGATTACTTATTGACTCTATTATAAAGCATAATAAATAATCATATGATATGCCAATAATTATTTATCAGTAATTCTATGTCTGAAAATGAAAGTATTTATCAGTTCTATAAAAGAATACAGCGTTGCGACCCTCAACTAGGCACGAACTACTCTAGGGAGAAACCTTATTTCAATATTTTCTCCCGACAATGTAACTTTGGGACTGTACAATTCAGTTACAGAGAATTTTATAAAGTCACATTGATTTTTGGTGTGGGTAAATTATATTATGCAGACAAATGGATTTTAGTAAATCGTCCTGCTATGCTATTTTCTAATCCTTTAGTTCCTTATGCCTGGGAATCAATCAGTGAAGAGCAGAAAGGGATGTTCTGCATATTCAATGAGCAGTTTGTTCAGTCAGAAGAAAAGAACGGCTCTTTGGCTAATACACCATTATTCAAAATCACTGGAGATAAGGTTTTCTTCCTGAATGATGCACAAGTTACCAAAGTGTTGGATATATACATGCAAATGCAGGAAGAAAATCAATCAGATTATGTAAATAAAACCGATATCTTACGCTGTTATCTTCATTTACTGATACATACAGCCTTGAAAATGCAGGATTCAAATAAATACGAATCACACCTAAATGCTTCGCAGCGAATCACTGAACTATTCATTGAATTATTAGAAAGACAATTTTCTATTGATTATCCACATTCTGTATTGAGTTTGCGCACTCCTGCCGATTACGCAAATCGTTTGTCTATACATGTTAATCATTTGAATAAAGTGGTTAAAGATACTACAGGAAAAACCACCTCTATAATGATTGCAGAAAGAATAATCAAAGAATGTACTCAATACTTATTGCATAGTAACCTTTCTATTTCAGAAATAGCCTATCATTTGGGATTTGAAAGCATTGCCTATTTCAGTAAATTCTATCGTAAACATACAGGGAAATCACCGAGCGAAATCAGAGAACAACCAATTATTTGATTTGTGCAAATGATACTTTGAATAGTGTTAATCAGTCAGATTATCATTATCTAATTTTGTACCGACTAAAAAATATAAATAATGAAGTACAGAAAATTAGGTAAGACAGAAGTAAACCTTTCCGCTATCGGATTGGGCTGTATGGGAATGAGTGCAGCATATGGAGTAACCGATGAAAAAGAAAGTATTAATACATTGCACCATGCTTTAGAACTTGGCATTAACTTTTGGGACACTGCGGATGTGTATGGCAATGGTGCTAATGAAGAGTTATTGTCTAAAGTATTGGCAGAAAAAAGAAATCAGATTTTTATTGCAACTAAATTTGGTTTTCGCTTACGTAATAATCAAGGTAGCGTATTTGCAGGTGGTGAAAGTTATGTAGATGCTTCTCCGAAATATATGAGGCAAGCAGTGGAAAGTAGTCTAAAAAGACTGAATATTGAGACCATAGACTTGTACTATGCGCATCGGATTGACCCCACAATACCAATCGAAGAAACTGTTGATGCTATGGCAAAATTGGTTAAAGAAGGGAAAGTGCGGTACTTGGGATTAAGCGAATGTTCTTCTGACTCATTGAAAAGAGCTTGTGCCGTTCATCCCATATCTGCCGTTGAAAGTGAATATTCTTTATTGACCCGTGATGTAGAAAAAGAGATTTTGCCATTAACTAAAGAATTGGGAGTAACTTTAGTCCCATTTTCACCGTTAGGCAGAGGTTTGGTAACAAATACTATCAAAGTGGACACTTTGGGAGAAAATGATTTTCGCAAACACCTACCACGTTACAACGGCATATATTGGGAGAATAATCAAAAGTTGGTTGCTGAACTTGCAGAAATGGCAGAAAACAAAAATATAACTTCTGCTCAACTTGCTTTAGCTTGGATATTGAAACAGAGTGAGAATATTATACCTATACCGGGCACAAAGCGGATTAAATATCTGAATGAAAATATAGAAGCCGTCAATGTAGACTTATCTAAAGAAGATGTAGAAAATATAGAAAACTTATTAAGGAAATATCCTATCATTGGAGATCGATATAATGAATTTGATTTCAAATTTGTTAATAAATAATCTTTTGTTCAAAAAGTTCTGCTGGCATTATTATCAGCAGAACTTTATTACAAAACATGAAATGAAAGGTTTATTACAACAGAGATTTTTCCGACTATTATCGGAATACTCACAGCACGAAGTTTCTGTATCAGATTTGACAGAAGCTATTGAAGAATTGGCTATCCATTTAGCCGATTCCAGTATGAACGAACAGGATTATAGCGTATTATTGCGCTATTTCTCCTTTGGACTGAACAGGCTCAAATCGTATCGTTTACGGTTTGAGCAGGGGGAAAAATGCCTTATTATGGCTTATTGATGAAGCAATAGAGCTAATCAAAACAGAAATACGCATTGTCAATTTGCGTATTAAATATCCTGACCAACAGAAACAACATACAAACAAACTTCCTCTTTCTCCCCTTTTCCTTACTGACGATACAATTCTAATCCATGTCATGGAGATTGTCAGCGGTCTGTTTCTCTCTAATCGTGTACAATATCGAAATGGCAAATCAGCCCACTTGACGGACTTAGGCAAGGGCTTTGAATGGCTATTTAATATCAAGTTGGGCGATTATCACCAAAAGCACGAAGATGTTATAAAGCGAAAGCCTGCTAAATTAACAGAGTTTCTAAATGAACTGTCTACCCTTATCCGAAAAGAACATGAAAATAAAGGGTATAGATAATCAGACGTTTAGCAGCAATTTATACGGGAGTACATGTGGTACTCCTGTAACTTGTTTGCTTCCCTTTGCCGAACTTTGCTTCATCAATCGATTGAAAATAATAATATTGAACTAAAAAATGAAGCAAAATGTATATAGACAAAAGCGAATTTGCGGAGTGGATGGAAAAACTGCTCTGCAAACTGGATGAAGTCGGCAAAGATGTAAAGTCATTGCAAACCAATCCCGAAGTGATGCCGAATGATAAGTTACTGGATAATCAGGATTTATGCCTATTATTCAAAGTTAGTACCCGAACATTACAGAGATTGCGAAGCAAGAAACTACTTCCTTTTATGATGATTAGCGGAAAAGCCTACTATCGGGCTTCCGATGTGCGTGATTTCATAAAGGAACGGTTCGATGTGGGTACGTTCCGTAAGTTTGAGAAAGAATACGGAACGGATAAGTAAGTATGAAATTCATCCCGAAGCTGTACACGTGGCAGTTTCGGGATGTTTTTTTTTGGCAAGTACATCTATTTCTCTGCTGATATTATTCCCTCCGTCCGATAAGATGCTTCAAACTGTTTGGTAAGCGCAATAATTTGCTGGTTCGTTTTTATCAGTTCGATGGTACATTGTTCCAGTTTGTGAAGCAAAGCAAGTGCTTTCTTCTCTGCAAAATTGGAATGAAGTTCTTTCACTACCTGATTATAGTTACCGCCTAAACTCCTGAACTGGGAATAAAGTTGGGAGAGTTGAATGTAATAATCAACCTTGCTTTTATCAATCCTAAGTACCTTAAATGACTTCCCAAAGATACAGTTCTTAATGAAATGTGCTTTTACCTTGTAGCCCGACTGGTCGTAAAAGGCTAAGAACTTGGCATTCTCCACATCGTCAAGATTGAGAGAATAACGGTGTGTTCGTGGGTCAAGTTTGGGCTTTCGACCTCCTTTGTTGAATGACTTCTTTTTCTGTTCCATGATTACAATTATTTACTGGTTTTACGACTTCGGAGTAAAACTAACCACCTGCTAAGGTGGCAAGGTTTTGAGGCACAATAAACGAAGTGTGGACCTCAAAACACAACTTGCTATGTTCCTATGTTCTAATGAACATAAAAATCCTCCCTACGGTCAGATTGCGAAAGCAAGCGGTTTGGCTTTTCTCTTGGTCTGTTTATTGGTTACAAAATTAGATACACTGTTTCATCTGTGAAATACAGGATATTAAGCCAAATGAAGACAGTCAAAGCCAATATGTGACAGTTTGTAAAACGGTACATTTTTCCTCTTTCCTTTGCTCAAAATTGATTGAATGGCAGCCATACATAAGGCAATCAAACATGATTTAAACATTGGTTTAAATTCCATTTGAAAGCTATTTAGACACTAATCTATACCGATGTATAAAAAGCCGTCTTAGTGACTTTCATTCAACCTATAAAGAGATAAATCAACCTATTTACGAATCATTAAAAGTTACAATTATGGAAGAAGTAAATCAATCCGTACAGGAAACAAACAATCAGGAACGAAAGCAAACCGACTATAAGACGGTGTTCCTGAAAAAGCGGACAGTCACTAACCGTCAAAGTGTGTATATCAGTGGAGATATACAAAACCGTATCGCTCAAATTGTGGGTGTTATCACCTCCAAACAGATAAGTATCGGCAACTTTATAGATAATGTATTGGAACAGCATCTAAACACCTACAATGACGTTCTTTCGGCTCTCTATCGGGATGAAATGCAAAAAGGGATATTCAACCAGCCAAAAGAAAAAAAACTATGAATATCGTCACTATTGAAGAACAGACCTTTAAGCAGGTATGCGAACGGTTCATTAGCTTTGCCAATCAGGTAGAGCGTATTTGTAAGCAAAGTAACCACCAGTCTGAAAAATGGTTTTCCAGTCAGGAAGTATGCGCTTTGCTTGGTATCAGCATCCGAAGTTTACAAAACTATCGGGACAGTGGGAAACTGGCTTATTCTCAAATTGGCAATAAACTGTATTACAAATCTGCTGATATTGAAAGATTGGTTGCTGAATGTACAACTGGCAATCAATCAAACAAGAAAAATAATTATCCATCAACAAAGAAATAAGTAGTGCTTTATGGAAAGAAAACAAGATAACCATATTGAAATCAATCAGTCTTTCAGATTATCCGCTATTGTCGGAACATGGGAAAGTCTCAATCTTCACCCTACGGTGCTGATATACCAACATAAACGAATGTATATTCTTTCGATGCTTCATGTATCGGACAACGGTCAGGTGTCCCCTGCCACCTATGAGATACAGAAAGAGAACAACCGTTATTTCATCATGTCAGCTTTTAAACGATTGCATATTGGTTATCAAGCGAATAAAGATATGTTATCTATTTCTCTTTATGGTGATTATCAGAGAAACTAACCATCAGCATTTCACTTAATACATATAACAGTATAGCCACATGGAATTAATTAACAGTAACAGCCCACAAGTAAAGGAGTTCTTTCTATCATTGGAAAGAATGTTGGACGGCATCAGCCAAATGGCAAATGATAACAAACCTGCTTTAAACGGTGAACAGTTCTTAGGAAATAGTGAGGTAGCCAAATTATTAAAGGTAAGCATCCGCACATTGCAAGACTGGCGAGATAATAACATTATTCCCTACATTCAGATAAAAGGGAAAATCATCTATCGCCAAAGTGATATTGACAGGCTCTTGCAGACTTACTACAATGAAGAACGGCAGGAATAGCCCCACCGTTCAACCTTAAAAACACATTTTTTCCGAAACGGATTAATAACATTAACTCTATCAGTGTAGCAGCCAGTCTGTGCAAGTCTTAAGCTAAAAATACTACCCGAAGCGTAGCGCAGGTGTGGAGATTTTTAGCTTAACCCGTAGGGCTTGGACTTGAACGGACTGGATGCGGAGCTTATCTTTGTTAATGTTTTTAGTCTGATTTGGAAAATTACGATACTACAATTTAAGAAAGCTCTTTTCTACATTAATCATATCTCGCATGATAGAACTATCCAACACTTTAGCATAGTGTTGCGTCATTTTTATATTGGAGTGCCCTAAAATCTTGGCTACATTCTCCATTGATACCTCATTGCCTAAAAATACGATTGTAGCCGCCGTATGACGGGCGACATGTGTCGTCAGCCGTTTAGTTATACCGCATAAATCGGCAATTTCTTTCAAATAGGCATTTGTGCGCTGATTGCTTATTACAGGCAAAAGTACACCTTTCTTTATACACTCTATATTATCTTCGTACTTTCTAAGTATTCTTTGTGGAATAGACAATACAGGTATATTGCACATCTGATTCGTTTTTTGTCGTGCTTTGCGTATCCACAATGCACCGTTATTGTCTTTTACTAAGTGTTCACGGCTCAACTGCTGAACATCTGCGAACGCGAGCGCGGTGAAGCAACAGAAAATAAAAGTATCTCTTACCTGCTCCAATCGTTTGATAGAAAACTCTTTATTTAATAGAATATCCAGTTCCTCACGGGATAGAAATTCGACATCTACTTCTTCCTGCTTGAAGTGAATACCGTAAAAAGGGTCTTTCTTTATCCAGTCATTAGCTAAAGCAATACGAACGACTTTCTTTAAAGTCTTCAAATGCTTCAAGGCAGAATTGTTTTGGCAATGCTTATCCGTTTTCAGCCAAAAGTCAAAATCACGAATAAACTGCCCGTCCATTTCCGACAGCATTATATCATCACGATGGTAGCAGCTACGAATATATTCTTTCAGACGATTAATTGAAGTATCAAACTTGGCTACAGTAGATGCAGTATATTCCTTGCCTATCAAAGCTCGGCATTTCTCGTTATGCTCTGAATAGACTTCCAATAAACTACGCTGTACTTTATCACGTCCGTAGAAGTAATCCTTTATAATATCTGCTGTTATCAGTTTGTTGTCTATCTCCAATTCACGATGTATCTGTAATACTTTGGCTCGAACTGTACTGATATAGTGGTTTAGTTCTGTGGCTACACGGTCTTTTCCTTTGGAACATTCCTTTTTCTGATTCCATAAATCTACGGGAATACTCCGTTTAATCATAACTTCGGCTACTCGCTTGTTTACGGTGATGCGCATACAAACAGGAGCTTCACCGTTTTTGAGAAGTTTGGCTTTCTTGATAATGAATAGTACGCTTAACGTGCTTCTTTTCGCTGCTCCCATAATTCTTTAATTTTTAAGTGTTGCAAAATTAGTTTATTAGGCTCAAAAACTAACTACGCAAAACACTGACAATCAAAGCCAAATGCGTCAATTCGTGGGAGCAAAAACGGCTTTCAAAAAGTCCCACGAATAAGCCACGTGAAGACTACCTTAAACTGCTATTTTTTGCCTAAGTGAGGAAAAAGAAAAAGCCCTGTAATCATTGAATTACAGAGCTTTACTTTATTTTGCTTTCTTCGAAAGCGGTGCGTACGGGACTCGAACCCGTGACCCCATGCGTGACAGGCATGTATTC
>ENA-UOJD01000305-UOJD01000305.1-human-gut-metagenome-genome-assembly--contig:-P48-NODE-305-length-76338-cov-10.613715_pt1 | contig 76338 bp, 76 predicted proteins | sample MGYA00242342_ERZ723889 | MGnify/ENA metagenome assembly ERZ723889 | reverse complement strand
TTTGTGTGGTAACTTCATTCTACCAGAGCCTGCAAGCTATGTCTTCTTTTATGCGGTTTTCAATTTGCGCAACTTATTGTACATTATCTTTCGAAATAATCCGGATCTTTATAAAACATGTCCATTAGCTGACGGCCGACATTTGGATCTATGATTACATCCATTACAGTTTTATTGATGTCTGTCATTTTACTTTCCTCCGTTGCCTCTTTTAAGAGATGTAGTACAGCTGCTTTATTCCGTCAATAATAGGAACTCTCGCTTACAACACACTTGTTATGCACCAGTTCGCTTGCGCTGCCAACATCAGTGAACAAGCTGAGTCGTTGCGTCGTAGTGACGGCCTTACGAAGGCAATTCTATCACAATCGGTTTTCGTTTGGCATAGTATGCATTCTTTCGGGGCTTTATCAAAACGCGTTCGCCGTCAAACCGTATATCTCCATATGCCCCCATCTCAATACATGGTTTCATGCGTTTTCTCTGAACCAGGGTTCCATCCTTCTTCATTATCTGCAGTATTGGACAAAACTCGCCTTTATTGTTGAGAGATATGTACACTGAAATGGTACACTTTGAATACTTTTTCTCCATGTACAATACTGTCATTTTGTCGCCTTCTTTTGCTGCATTTATGGATTTGACTATAATGGCTTCATCCTTTTCTGTTGCTGCAAAGTACTTTAATAATACGCTTTGAATCAATTGTGCAGCAATTGCCGCATCTTCTTCACTCGAAACATTTTTCTGCATTTCTTTATCTACATGAACATCATAAAACCTATACCACGTTTGGAAAGACAACTTTGCAGGCGCAATGTTTCCTTCAACGGCACAGGTGGTAAAGTTAATATAAAGATGATCAAACCCACCCAGAGAAAACCCCTGTTCTCTAAGTTTCATAACTACTCGTCTGGCGAATATTGCAGAAGCCTTGTTCTGCAGTGCATTTGGCCAATGGTTCCTCCCGTCAACAGTCGGTGTGTCACTCGCAAAAAGGCGAATATCAGCTATCTTTTTCATAAAACCTCTCTTCGATATTCAAGTCCTTCTATTATAAATATAAACTCTTGTTTGTTGAAGGTAAAGCCCCGTCACATAAAAATTTTTCAGTATTCTATGTTGTTGGCAATGCATTTTGTATTTCGAATCAGCATCAAAAATTTGCATATAAACATCATTAATTTTATATTTAATTCAAAAAATTCCCATGGCATTTATTATGCACCAGCACGCTTGCGCTGCCAACATAATAGGTATGAAAATCCTCGACCTCGAAGTTGTAGACGGTGATCGGGGATTCCAGCAGTTCATGCTCGATTGCCTCGACCACGACATACTCGCCGTTGCTCTTAACGAGAATGTCGCCCGCGCGCAAGTCGATTGCATCGATCCACCCCTTTTGCGGTTGATAGAATGGATGCGTGGGCGTCGTGGTAACAGTTGTTCCGTCGTACTGCAAATGGACCAGTTCATCCGTCTCGTTTACAAAGGTTTGGGCGACTTGTTTATATCCGCTTTCTCCCGTCTCCGGGTCTGTAGCGTAGACATAATCTCCCCCAGATACCGACTCAATCGGTACTTATCCTGTAGCCGTCAACAAAGTATAGTTCATTAAATTGAAGCCTATCGGCCTTTAAATCAGCTAAAAAATCAGATAGGCAACGCGGGGAATGGACAATTTCTTTATCAGTAGTATCCAAACGAAACATCAAGCCCACCAACTGATGGGGAGAATTCATTACATGAAACTCAACTATTTTCGCAATAGTTTCAACCCAGCATTCTCTAACATGAATCGTATTCTCCCCAAATTGATTAGACTCACCGAAATCACAAAACCCATTCGTGTAAAGTTGCTCATTCTGCGGATAAAACAGATACCAAATCCCTCTTAACGCTTGTAAAATGAAAAGCCCCCCGGCGTATTGCTTTGGCGCCATCAAGGAATTACGATTGGTGCTATATACGTCTATACCTCCAATGTTTATCTTCTTTGGACGTTTCTGATCTATTGCAACAATCACAAAATCACAAACCACCATTTAGGACAACCTCTTTCTCCTGTCTCCGGGTCTGTAGCGTAGACATAATCTCCCGCTTATCTGATTTGGAAATCACTCGACCTCATCTAAATGATCCTGGATATCTGCGCATAGTTGCTCAGCCGAAACCATGTATGCATTTGCCTCCGTAGGGAACACCATGAACCGAACTGAAGTGTTCAATTTTGACCAGTTCTCCAAGAAATTGTGGACTTCCATTGAAACGGGCTTCTCATCCTCGCTTTGCATAAACTCGCAAAATTCTCTATGCGGCCATACCATTACATAGATATAGCCTTCTACATCAATCGTTGCATATCCTTCTTCAGAAGCCAACAGCCACACGTTTCCCGAATCGGCAACCGTATTCAAGAAGCTTTTATAGCGCTTCTCTGGAGATGCTTTTCTTAATCCGTTTATCATTTCTTTTTTTAACATGAAATCACCTACCAAATATAAAATGATGTAATTTATGACCCACTATTGTCTGCAAAACAGAATATGCGTAACTAAATCCGCTCTTGGCCGAAAATCCTATTCTGTGAGCAAGATTATATCCAGATGGTACTCTTATCATCTTTCTTTGCTCTCTTGCTATCATACGCAATGGCTTCAGCGACATCACCAATGGATCATCTTAAGTTTCCGTCGATATCTCACATTTTCCTCTACTATTTTCACCTTCTCCTTGGAGTCATCTCCCAACCGTTTGTTGAGCCACCAAACAAACCCAGAGGTTTCCAAAGTCAAGTATCGTTCTCCATTCGGGGATGTTACCCAAAAATCGTGCTCACCTTTTTCCAACCACCGGCAAAATTGTTGTCCTAATTCTTGTATATTATCATACAAGCTGTCTGGTACAGCAATAATATCTGCCTCATCATACATATCATCATACAGAATGCAAACAGGTTCCATGCTATTCTTTCCTTTCCCGTTTCTGTCAGGACAAGTGTTCCTGCAACAAAGCATACTCCGCCTTTCAGGCCGGTAGACTTCGCAGCAATGTTGCAGCGATGAGATTCCCGGCCACAGATTAATAATATTGTGTAACGGTTCGAATCTCTCCCGTATCCATATCTTTAAAGAGGTAATCCACGCTTTCTCCGTGTCTTTTCCTTGAAATATATTGCATAGGACGCGATTCTCCCATGGGCCACTCTCCACCTTGGATCCACGTCGGCCTTTTGCGGTCAATGCTGGTGAACAACTGCCCGAGCTGCGTCTTTACATATGCAATTCTTTTCCCTTTTCCCGTTAGCTTCATCGCCTCATTGATAATGGAGTTCAGTACGCCCTGCACCTCATGGCCGGTATAGCATTCAGGGATCGCATCGATCTTAAGATCAAAGGCATCCTTATACTTGGTCGTAATAGGAATGTCTTCTCCATGCGATCCGATATACAAGCAACTGACGGCGCTGTGAATATTGTAAGCATCACCAATCGTTCCACTGAATCGCGCCAAACGATGCAGAAGTCCGATCGCCGTCGATCCAACGTCCTTGAATACATCAAAGCTGATTTGCTTCCAAAATGGATGTTCGCGGTTTTCCTTTGCATCTTCCGGAATAAGCTGCTCTAACGCCTGTACAACAGACCGATCCATTTCTAATCGCTTTACAAAGACTTCAACAGGAATTTCACCCATCAAAAATTCTTCTATAGTTTTCATCCCTTGAGCTGCATCGCCCTCGACTGTTTCCGGTATCTGACGCTTACTCTCTTTCCCGTTTTGAAGCGCCCGAAACAGAGTATCATAGTCTCGCTTTTTCCAATAAGCGTTATTTTCGTCTTGTAAAGCTTCCTGAGGCACAACACCTTTTAAGGCCAGCGAAAGAGAAGGATCTTCTTTCACAATGTCAAGAAATGTTTTGAGATCAATCTCTCCACGTAAATAACGAATAAATGCTTCCATTTTCTCTTTCCTCCTTAAAATTCAAAAGCCTTATGAAGCAATCGATGTAGCGTATTGCTCACCGGTGAATAGTCATAAAAATCATTTAAAATTCCCTTCCAATGATGGAGATGCACGCGGTATCCATCCCATCCTATTGGCGCACACCCTTTAGACATCAATTCAATATTTTCTTTTGTCGCCACATATGTTCCGTAGTTTTGCCCCGGTATATCCAATTTAGAACGCATTTTCCAGTAGTTTCTTCGCTCCCTTGCCCAGATGCTATTATGATTACAACTATTATGCACCAGCACGCTTGCGCTGCCAACATGATAGGTATGAAAATCCTCGACCTCGAAGTTGTAGACAGTGATCGGGGATTCCAGCAGTTCATGCTCGACCGCCTCGACCACTACATACTCGCCGTTGCTCCTGACGAGGATGTCCCCTGCGCGCAGATCGCAGGCTGCCGTCCAGCCCCTGACCGGTACGTAGAACGGGTGCTCCCTGGTACAGACGATCTCATCTCCGTCGGTCTTCACATGCACCAGTTCATTCGTCTCGTTTACATAGGTTTGGACAACTTGTTTATATCCGCTTTCTCCCGTCTCAGGATCCGTAGCATAGACATATTCCCCTTCCGTTATGGTCTCGATCGGCTCCTGTCCCGTCTCTGTCAGGACAAGCGTTCCTGCAACGAAGCATACTCCGCCCTTCAGGCCGGTATAGGCAGTACATATGAATGTGCCGACCTCTGCTACCGTGGCGATCACATCCCGCTGGCATTCATATGCCTCTTTGTTCCCCTGCATGAGCCCGTCACGCATGAAGTTTGTACCGTCCTGCGCGCCCTCGCTGCTTGCGGTCAGCCCTTCCTGCACCTCCGCAAGTCCGTTTGCTACTGTCACTGCCCCTGTCGTTACCGTAACCGCAGCCACCGCTACCATTACGGGCGCGGCTGCACCGCAGGTCAAGACCGTTAATCCCACGGCCACTGCCGTAAGCCCGACGCTTAACAGTTTTGCACCGGAGAGCAAATTGGAGAATGACAAGCTGCCCGAGGGATCATAGTTTGTTGTTGGATTGTTCAGGCAGTAGGCATACATATTATAGCCCAGCACACCCTGTCCTGTCGAACTCAATGTATCTGCGGAGAGGTAGCGGCCTACCTCAGGATTATAATAACGGCTCGACAAATAGTACCATCCCGTCTCCTCGTCATACACATACCCGTGATAACGGAACGGGTTCAATGTGCCGAGCGTGCTCGCCATGGTGCCCGAAGTCGTACACGCGCCCCAGGGGTCATACGAGTAGCTGACAACAGTTGCGCCATTGCCATCGATCAACTTTATAATGTTCCCCTGACCATCGCGCAGATAGTAATAATAGGTGCCGTTGTAATTAACAGCGACGACATTGCTTTGCTCGTCATAGCTGAAAAGCAGTTTGTTCGTACCGTCATACGTTCCCATCAGAACGTTTCCGTTGTAATAATACTGCGTGATTGCCGTTCCAACGGTCTTGGTCTGACGAATACCGTCCTTATCGTAGGAATAGGAAATATTGCCACCCACGCCCGTGAGTTGCAGGCCATTCCAGGACAACGACTGTCCCAAATATGTGGTCGGATTGCCGCTTGCATCGTATACGATGGATTGACCATTGTAGCTTGTCAGTTGATCCGTCCAGCCAGCCGTTTCATAACCATATTGGATTGTAGATGTTGCTGTGCCAAGCTCCCCGATAGTATACGGATAGATCGACTTCGCTGTGATGTTTCCATTGCCGTCATATGTGTAAGTTGCGGTATAATTGTCGGTGCTGCTATTGTAGATATTCGCACGAACAAGTTGGTTTGCAGCATCATAAACGTAGGAAGACGAAGCCTCTCCCTGTGCCACCGACAGGATGTTGTTGTTTGCATCATAGGTGTAGGAATAGGCATCATCCGCGCCATTTCTATACGTATCAAGCAGAACGGAAGACGAACCATTGACCCCGTTTTTATAAGATACGGTAATCGAATACGGGGTCGAAAGCCCAATTTGCTTGCTCTGGATACGCCCGATAGCGACAGTCCGTTCACCCCGAGGATCTGCTTGAGAAACGCCGGATCGGTGTTTGCTACATCCCCGATCGTGTCGATCCCGAACATAGCGAGTTTCTTTGTGGTAGCAGGCCCGCAGTAGATCATTTCGGAGCAGTGCAATGGCCACACTTTTTCCTTGAATTCCGCTTTTGTGATCTCTGTAATGGCGTCCGGCTTCTTCATATCCGATCCTAGCTTGGCAAATATCTTATTAAAGGAAACACCAATACTGACGGTCAAACCGAGCTCTTCTTTTATGCTTTTTCGAATCTGCTCGGCAATTTCCATAGGGGAGCCTTGCACGCGGCTGCCAGTGACATCCAGCCAACACTCATCCATACCGAACGGTTCCACCTGATCCGTGTAACGTTCATATATGGAGCGGGTAAGTTTGCTGTATTTCAGGTACTGATCATACTGAGGCGGTACCATGATCAGATCCTTACAGAGTTGCTTTGCTTCCCAGTTGACCATTCCGGTCTTTACACCGGCTTTCTTTGCACGTTCGGATTTAGCAAGAACGATGCCATGCCAGTTTTCGGTCGAACCGCATACGGCAACAGCCTTTCCCCTTCAATGAGGGATCGAGCATCATCTCGACGGATGCGTAGAAAGAATTCAAATCACTATGTAGAATTGCACTTTCTTCGTTCATATTCTTTCTCCTTGACAATTATAGAACTTATCGGAACTTTTGCGAACTTTACTGTTGACAGAGTTCAAAATAATGCGTATAATGAACACAACAAGTTCCAATGAGTTCGACCATTATGTTAGCGCTTAGTAGAACTTATGTCAATAGAACTTTTGAACTTCTTGGAACTTATATGCTTGGGCATAAGGAGTGTATCAAAATGAAGCCGTTTTCCGAAAAAGTCAAAGAAGCCCGGAACGAACTCGGACTGTCCCAGACTCAGCTAGGGGAAGCAGCGGGCGTATCGCTGCGGACGATCCTCGCATATGAGAAAGGAGAGAAGTATCCGCGGCCTGCAACCATGCTGAAACTGGCAAAGGCGCTCAAGGTTTCAGTAAAGTTCCTTTCTGATGATGAGTGCATGAATCCTGTGGAGGACATTGAGAAGGACGGCTATATCGAGGAGGCACGTGAGCGTTATGGCGCAAAAGGTGCCCGCGATGTGGATCAGCTTCTTGCAGACAACGCTGCGCTCTTTGCTGGTGGCGAACTGTCTCAGGATCAAAAAGATGCTTTCTTCGAGGCAGTTATGAAGGCGTATATCACCTGCAAAGAGGAAGCACGGGTGAAGTTTGGACGTAAAAACGTGGAATAAGTACCGCTTTACGTACATTTTACTTAGACGGAAGATGGAGTCTGTTTTTTTGGACATGAACTTGTGTAGACTGGAAGTGCCGAAAGGTAGAAAAGGCTTTCCAGAAGGGAGTGATACACGTTGCTCTATGCTGAAATTGTCGAGACCGTGGAGATGTTGAAGAAGCGCTTTCATGTAGAAGACCCTTTCCAAGCATGCCGCGAGATGGGGATCATCTTACTGCCTCAACCTATGGGCCTTGAGGAAGATTCTATTAAAGGATTCTATCTTCAGCGAAACCGGATTAAGACTATTACCTATAATGATGACCTTCCTGCTGTTCTTCAAAGAATCATAGTCGCTCACGAGTTTGGGCATTCACAGCTTCATGTAAAGAGCGGAGTCCATGCCTTTCATGATGTAGGGATGTTCAATGAGTCTAATCGTTATGAAAAGGAAGCAAATCTGTTTGCAGCGGAGTTTCTTCTCGATGACCAGCAGGTGCTTGACTCATTGAATTCCGATACAACATTCTTTGCAGCAGCATCCACGCTGCAAGTGCCTATGGAACTGCTAGATTTCAAGTTTCGCGTGATGAAATGGAAAGGCTATAAATTGGTAGAGCCGCCGATCACAGCGCAGAGCAATTTCCTTCGTGATATGGAGGTGCCTTATGGGGCAGACAATTACGAATGCTAAACCGACAAAGGTGTATGTGGCCGTTAATGCAGACTTTCGGGACGATGGTATTATACTCCCTCGGAAGATCACATGGGAGGATGGCCGGAAATATGAAATAGACCGCATAACCGATATCCGGCAAGCCGCTGCCATGAAGGCCGGTGGTCAGGGTGATCGATACACGATTATGATTGGCGGACACCAGGATTGCTGTTAGGATATCCGCTTGAATCCACAGCCAGTATTTTGTGTGGGTACTAACCAATAAAGACCTCAGCACAAGTTGTGCCAAGGTCTTTTTTATGTTACAATCCGCTCCAACTATTTGCCGAGTCGGAAAATGCAGATAAAGCGCAGACCACCCTTGTAAGAGTGGTCTGCTTGCATTTAGGGAAAACTATTATTCAACATCGCGCTTTTCGCCTGTTGCGACAATTTCGCCGTCTTTCAGGACGAACTTTGTGTTGCGGATATCGGACATCGTCATCATCGGGTTGCCGTTGACGATCAAAAGATCCGCGTTCAGGCCGGCCCGGACACGACCGATCATCGGACGTTCCAGCAGATCTGCTGCGTTGGAGGTCGCAGCCTTGAGGACCTCGAAGTTGTCCATTCCTTCCTCATTCATGATTTCCAGCTCGCGCATCATGCTGTAGCCGAGCGGGAACCAATCCTGACCGGAATCCGTGCCGGCAACGATGCGGATGCCCGCTTTGAGCGCATAATGGAAGGATTGTGCATGCCTCTTGACGACGGCCAACGACTTTTTATACATATAGTCCGGTACAAGGCCTTTTTCCCCACGCTCTACCAGACGGCGGTAGACGCCGAGCGTTGGCGTGAGGTGGGCGCCCTTCTCCGCAACCAGATAGGCGGTTTCCTCATCCATCAGAATACCATGCTCCACGGAGTCCAATCCCGCTTCGACGGCCTCACGGATTGCCTTGGAGATGGTCAGGTGCGCAAAGCACTTCTTGCCCCTTGTGTGCGCTTCATCCACGCCCGCCTCAATCTCCGCCTTGCACATCTGCTGGTCTTCCATACGTTCGGTCGAGGTACCTGCGCCGCCGGTAATCATGAGCTTGACCCAGTCCGCACCGGCCATGATCTCTTCACGCACTGCTTTTCGCACCTCCCAGGGACCGTCCGCCACATGGTTGCCGAAGTTCCATCCATGGCCGCAGGTCGTACAGATGGCGCGCCCCGGCATGATCATATGCGGCCCGACAAAGTTGCCCATGTCAAAGGCATCGCGCAGCGCATAAGTGCCGTGATGGCCGGCGGTGTCCACACGAATGGTGGTTACACCGTTATCGATACAGTTCTTGCCCTCGAACACACCACGCAACGTGGACGAGGCAATGGTTCTGGGCGTGACGCCGAAGCGCTGCTCAGGCGTTATCAGGCCGACAATGTTTGCATGGCAATCGATGAGGCCGGGGAGCATGGTCATGCCGGAACAATCCTTGCGCTCTGCTCCCGCCGGAACGGCCACTTCATCCGCTGTGCCAACGGCACTGATCTTTCCTTCCTCGACCACAACGGTCTGATCCTTCAGCAGATCGCGGTGATCGCCATCAAACACGTTGACATGTTGAAACACATAAGAACCCATACTCTATTTTCCTCCTTGTGATTCACTTGTAAATGGGTTACAGCTTGGCACACAGTTCCACAACGGAACGGATGCGGTCGGTGTCGGTCGTTCCGGGTAACGTGCAGTCCGCGCCGATGACCGTTCGCTCGCGGCCAATGCGGTCAATGACGCCGGAAATCCGTGCCTCAAGCTGTTCGGTTTTGCCATCGAACAGAAGCCCGCCCTTGTTGTCGAATCCGCCGAGAATGCGTTGGCGCGGGAACAGCGCAGCGCCGTCCTCCAGCGAATAGCGACTGCTGTGCTCCGCCCAGTTGACAACATGACACGGATACTCTTGAAACATGGGCAGCCGCGGCTGATCTTTGCAGATATGAAGAAATATCACTCCCAGATTCATGAGGCTTCCGAGCAGATCACATTCGAGCGGCTTGACATAGGTCGTGTACAGTGCCTCGGAGAAGCGCTCTTCCTCTGCACCGAGCGCTGCGTAGTAGATACCGTCCGCACCCGCTTCAAGGCAGGCGGCAGAGAGCCGCTTGAGCGTATCAGCGATGGCGCTCAGGCCAATCGCCGTCGCTTCCGGGTTTTCCTTCAGGTGCCGCGTGATCGTATTATTCAGATCCGGGAACCTGCCCATGCCGTCCGTGGCATGGCAGGCGGAGACGAGAACGCCGTGGATCGTGGCAAGGATGAGCGCGTTCTCACCCATCCGCTCCCGCAGCATCCGGATTTCCTCCAGAAACGCAGGATAATCGGTATCCTCCAGCGCGAGCGGCCGGACCTTTCGCCAATCCTCCGGCGTTTCGATCCGTTCCGTGAGCCGATACGGGTGCTCGTTCATGATTTTGACCAGTGGCACACGGGTCTGGTCGTAATACTGTACATGTGCATCAACGGCTGCGCTGCCGCGCTGGGCAGCAGGCGGGAAGTGCATCCAGAACCCTGCGGGAACGCCCTGCATGAGCGTACCGTCTTTCAGGAATGCCAACAGTTCTTCACGTTTGAACATGATTCCTCCTTTATTCGTTGTCATACAGATGACAGGCAACGCAAGTGTCGCCAACCTGCCTGAGTGCCGGCTCCTGCTGGACGCACACCGGCATGGCATTTGGGCAGCGGCCGCGGAAGCGGCACCCGGCCGGTGGATTGATCGGGCTCGGCACATCGCCGCTCAGGATTACACGCTTGCGCTCCACGCCAACCTTCGGAATGGGTATCGAAGAGAGCAGCGCCTTTGTATATGGATGCTGCGGGTGAACGAACAGCGAACGGAAGTCGCCCGTCTCGACGATTTTTCCGAGATACATGACTGCGATGCGGTCACTGATGTGCTTGACTACGCTCAGATTGTGCGAAATGAACAGATACGCATAACCATAGCGTTGCTGCAAATCCATAAGCAGATTCAGGATCTGCGCCTGAATACACACATCCAGCGCTGAGACCGGCTCATCCATCACGATGAACTTCGGGTTCAGGATCAGCGCACGCGCAATACCTACGCGTTGCCGCCGGCCGCCGTCCAGTTCGTGGGGATAAGCGCCAAGGAGCCGCTGTTCCAGGCCCACGACCTCCATGATTTCCCTGACGCGCTCAAGCCGTTCCGCCGAGTTGCGTACGCCGTTGATGGAGAGCGAATTTTCAATGAGCTGTTGCACATTCATGCGCGGGTTCAGCGAGGAATAAGGGTCCTGAAACACGATCTGCATATCGCGCCGCATTTCCTTCATTTTCGCTTTGTTGTATTGAAGGATGTCCTCACCACGGAAGAAGACCTGCCCGCCGGTTGGTTCATGCAGGCGCAGAATGGCACGTCCCGTGGTTGATTTTCCGCAGCCGGACTCGCCGACAAGGCCGAGCGTTTCACCCTCATTGAGGGAAAAGCTGATATCATCGACGGCATAGAGCATGCCATCCCTCGTTTTGAAATACTTTTTTAGATTACAGACGTTCAACAATGGTTCTGACATGCTGTAACCTCCTCTTTTTTACTCGGCGAGCATTGGAAGCAGCGCACATAGTGCGTATCACTCAGATGCGTTTCCTCGGGATGTTCCTCCGTACAGCGCGCAGAGGCATAGGGGCAGCGGGGATGGAACGCGCAGCCGGACGGCAGGTTGGTGGGGTCCGGCGTCAGCCCTTCGATGACCTTCAGCGTCTTCTGGTCGGTATCGATGCTCGGAATAGAGTTGAACAACCCTTCGGTATACGGGTGCCGGTGGCCGTTAAAGATATCCTTCAGCGTGCCGTATTCGACGATTTCACCCGCATACATGATGGCAACGGTATCACAGATATCCGCGACCACGCCGAGATCATGTGTAATCAGGATCATTGCCGTGCGATAGGTTTCCTTCAGCTGCTTCATCAGATCAAGCACCTGTGCCTGAATCGTTACATCGAGCGCAGTGGTCGGCTCATCTGCGATGAGAAGCTTCGGATTGCATGAAAGCGCAATGGCAATCACGACGCGCTGCTTCATGCCACCGGAAAATTGATGCGGATAATCGTCAAACCGTTCCTTCTTGATGCCGACAACTTCGAGCATATCCTCGGCTGCCTTCCGCAGGCCGCTGCGCGGCAGGTCGGAGTGCAGCGCGATCATCTCCTCGATCTGCGCGCCGACCGTTACAACCGGATCGAGTGAGGTCATGGGATCCTGAAAAATCATGGCGATGTCGCGGCCGCGGATTTGCCGCATTTCCTTTTTGCTGCGCATACGCAGATCCTTGCCGTCGAACAGAATCTCGCCCGAGAGAACGCGAGCGGCGACATCCGGCAGGATGCGCAGGATGCTGAGCGCCGTGGTCGTCTTGCCCGCGCCGGTCTCACCAACGAGCCCCAACGTTTCACCCGGCCGCAATTGCAGGTTCAGCCCACGTACCGCATGCACGGTTTTGTTGGAAGAGCGATAGTCCACGGTCAGGTTTTGAATATTGAGCAGTTGATCGTTCATAAGAGACTTCCCTCCTCAGTCGCGCAGCTTCGGATCCAGCGCATCGCGCAGTCCGTCGCCAAGCGCATTCAGGCAGAACACCGTCAGCGCGATTGCTACCGCCGGCGGCACCATCATATAGGCATAGTCCCGGATGTAGGTGCGCGCATCGGACAGCATCGAGCCCCATTCGGGAATGGGCGGCTGCAGGCCGAGGCCGACAAAGCTCAGACCCGCCACGGTCAGAATTGCCGTTGCTACACCGAATGTTGCTTGCACCAAAATCGGCGCAAGGCAATTTGGCAGAATGTGCTGCGTGATGATGACGGCATCGCTTGTGCCGACGGCGCGGGCAGCCTCCACAAACTCCTGATCCTTGATGGACAGAATCGATGAGCGCACCAGTCTTGCATAGCTCGGCACGGTGGAAATGCCCGTTGCGATCATGAGGTTGATCACGCTCGTGCCGAATGCCGCCACGATGGCGAGTGCCAAAAGCACCGAGGGGATCGAGAGAAGGATATCCATGCAGCGCATGATCACATTATCCACACGGCCGCCATAGAAGCCCGCAATCGCGCCGAGCAATCCACCGGAAACGAGTGCCACGCCCACGGCGATAAAGCCGACACTCAGCGAAATGCGAGCGCCGTACAGAACGCGGCTGAAGATGTCGCGGCCGTATTGGTCGGTACCGAAGAGGTGCTCCGCAGAGGACTTTTGCAGGAAGTCGGCAGGATTCTGCTCGGAATAGGGATACGGAGCAATAACATCCGCCAACAGCGCGATGGCAGCCAGCGCGATCAGGATGAACAGGCTGACGAAAGCAACCTTATTCTTTTTTAGACGGCGCCAGGTTTCGCGGCTTCTCGCACCACGGCGTTTCACTTTTCCGGTGTCATGGCCAGCACCAGCTTTTTGAGCTTTTGCCATGGGAACACACCTCCTCCCGATCCCTTGAATTCCGCACGAACTCGCGGATCAACAAATGCATATGCGATATCGATGAGCAGATTGGTCAGCGCTACGATCATGGCCACACACACGACGCCGCCGAGCACGAGAGGGTAATCGCGGTTGGTCACCGCTGTGACCAGCAGACGGCCAAAGCCCGGAATCAGGAAGATCGTTTCAGTGACGAACGCACCACCGATCAAGGCACCGAACTGGAGGCCGACCGTTGTCAGGATCGGCATGACTGCGTTTTTGAACGCATGGCCCACGATCACGCGCAGCTCCGTCTGGCCCTTGGCACGAATGGTGCGGATGTAATCCTGACGGATTACCTCGAGCATGCTCGACCGCGTCATGCGCGCACAGATCGCCATCGGCTGCATACCGAGTGCCACAACGGGAAGTATCATTTGCTTGAAGGTCGAAAAACCGGATGGCGGCAGCCACCGCAGCGTGACCGAGAACAGCAGAAGCATCACAAGCGCCAGCACAAACGCCGGCATCGACATGCCGATCATGGCAAACGACATCACGATATTATCGAAAACTGAGTATTGCTTGACGGCAGCAACAATGCCAATCGGCACCCCGATGAGAACACCAAGCAGAACCGCCATGCCGGAGAGCTTCAGCGTGTTGGGGAAATAATTCTGTATCTGGTAGGCAACGCTGATGTTGGAGCGGTACGAATTTCCGAAATCGAACCGAAAAATGACATCCTTGAGCCAATTCAGGTATTGGATTAAAAACGGCTGATCCAGACCGAGCTCCCGCCGCTTTGTCTCGACCGCTTCCACGGTTGCGCCTTCACCAAGCGCCAACTGGGCCGGATCGCCCGGTGCAGCCTGAATGATGACGAACACGAGAAATGAGACCAGCAACAGGGTAGGTATCAGGAAAAGCACCCTTCGAATGATATATCTGATCAATTTGCAGCATCCTTTCTGTCAGCCCTGCGGCAGACCGTGTGGCTGAAGGGGCTGCTCCGCACCCTCCCGCCGCCAGAGCGGCGGGACTGGATGCGAAGCATTCGTGGATGGTTGTTTGCGGATGAACCGCATTATTTTGCGGTGATCTTCCACCACTGGTGGTAACCGGTCGGGTTCAGGATCGGCGCGAGGTCCACGTTTTCAGAGGAACCCCAGCAATCCACATAGTACAGCACGGGAACCCACCACTTCTCGCTCTGGACGGTTTCCTGAATCTGCTTGTAGAGTGCAGCACGGACTTCCGGATCGGAGGAGGCGCGCGCATCCTCGATCATCTTGTCCATCTCGGGACGATTCATCCAGCAATAGCCGCCGGTTGCACCGTTGCAGCTTGAGTGGAACGTGGTGACGATCTGCGAGTTCGCATCCGGCGTTGCGCAATACCAGGTGCCGACAAAGATGTCGTAGTCGGTACCGTTTGCATAGTAAGAGCCGGACATGGTAGCTTTGTCGCCGGTTGCAATTTCGACCTCGATGCCGACCTGATTGAGATACTCCTTGAGCATGGTGCCGACGCTGGTGACATCGCTGCGGGTGTCGATGACGAGCGTGAGCTTGAGGTCGCCATTGCCGAAGCCGGCTTCGGCCAGAAGGGCCTTTGCTTTTTCGGCATCATAGACATTCGGCGAAGTTTCGCCTGCAATGCTGTAGGTTACATTCGGGCTAAGGATTGCGGTGGCAACGTTGGCATTGCCGAGGTAGGTTGCGTTGGTGATGGCGGCCGTATCAACAGCGTAAGCGATTGCATCACGCACCTTCTGGTCCTGCACGTTTTCGGAACGATAGTTCATGCCGATGTAGATGAGACCAAAGGTATTGGCCTTGACAACCTGATACCCGGGGGCATTCTCAAAGCGGGACACGTCGGTCGCCGCGAGCGGAGCGACCATCACCTCGCCGACCTCGAGCTGGTTGGCACGGGAGGTGCTGTCGGTGATCTCATAGAACACAAGGTTCTTGTAGTAGGGTGCATCACCATGGTAGTCGCTGTTGCGCTCAAGCGTGACGCAGACGCCCTGCTCCCAGGAAACGAACTTGTAGGGGCCGGATCCGACGGGATTGAGCTGGTAGTTTTCACCCGCCTCGGTGACAACCTTCTCGGACAAGATGCCGGTCTGTACTGCGGTCAGGCCCGCGAGGAACGCACCGTTGGCCGATTTGATGATAATGTTGAACTCGTAGTCGCTCAGCACTTCAACATGGTCGATCTCGCCGACCAGATAGTTCATGGAGGTGCCGATGCCGCGCTCCAGCGAGAATTTGACGTCGCTGGCTTTCATTTCATCGCCGTTGTGGAATTTGATGCCTTCGACGAGTTTGAAGTTGTAGGTAACATCATCTACCTGCTTGAACGACTCCACAATGGAGTTGGCGACGATGTTGTCGTTCTCGTCATAGGTGAGCAGCGGCTCATAGATGCAGCCGTAAACGTTTCCGCTGTAGCGGTCGACCGTCGTCTTCGGATCCAGACCGGCAATGTTGCTCTCGAGTGCAATCTTGAGAGTTTCATCGGAGACGCCTGCCTTGTCCGTGTCGACGATCTGCTCGGGATCCTTCGTGTTCCCCTGCTCCGCATCGGAAGCCGGCTTGCAGCCAGACAGGGCGGTGAGAGAGAGGGCGGCGATCAGCACGAAGCAGACGATAAGCCGCAGTGTTTTCAACGATTTCATGTTCTCCTCCTGTTTTGTTGTATTCTATATTGAATCCAAATCTTTCGATTTGCGGATTCCGAGTATGCGGTGGCGGTTGCCTTACCGGTCGATCATGATGTGCAGGATTTCGCGGTCGGTCTCGCGCATGCCGTCGCGGCCAAGCCGCGCAACGGCCGCGATCGTCTGGTCGACGCCGCCCTTGACGATGCCCTCGCCATTGAAAAACTGCTGATTGCTCTGGTACATCTCATAGCCGAGCAGCCCCGCATCGATGCCAACGGCGATCTTGGCGGCGCAGGAGGGCTTTGCCCCGTCGCAGATCACCCCGGAGGCGATCGCCAGACCGTTGACCAGCGTATGGGCGATATCGTCGAAGGTGCCGTCCTGCAGATAGACCACGCCGCAGGCGGCCGCGATGCCGGCATTGATGGCGCCGCAGTAGGCGGAGAGGCAGCCGATGCCCGAGCGCTGATAGATCGCGAGCAGGTTGGCCAGCACGAGCGCCCGGTAGAGCTTCTCCTGCGGCAGGTCCTTCTCCCTGGCATAGGTGACGACCGGCACGCTGACCGTGATGCCCTGATTGCCGCTGCCGGAGTTGATGATGACCGGCATCTCGCAGCCATTCATGCGCGCATCGCTGCCGGCTGCCGCCATTGCCTTGAGGCGCGTGCGCAGCGAGCCATCCGTTTTGAGCAGCACGGAGCCGATGTTCGCGCCGTAATCGCCGTGCAGACCCTCCTCGGCGATGGCCATGTTGCAGGCGATCTGCCGGTCGAGCACGCCGCGCACATCCGCAATGTCCACGCCGTCCGCAAAGGCGAGGATCTGCCGGACCGTCAGGGCGGTTCGGTCGGAATTGCCTGCCTGCGACTGCGCGCCGCTCTTCTCCAGCAGCACCTCTCCGTTCTTCTCGATGAGGACCACGTTTGTGTGCCCGCCCGTGATGCGTACGCGGGCGGTATCGCTGCCGCTTGCGGCGTCGATGCGGATATCGAACGGATTCGGGCTGTCGGACAGCGCGACCGTGATCGACGCCGTCTTCAGATAATCGTCCATGCGCTGCCGGTCGCCTTCGGTCAGGCCGCTGAGCAGCTCCAGCTTCCGCTCCGCGTGCCCGGCGATGACGCCCGCGGCCGCGGCCACATCCAGACCCTTCCGGCCGCCCGCGTTCGGCACGATGACGCTCTTGACGTTCTTGATGATGTTGCCGCTGCAGGTGACGAGCAGGCGCTCCGGTGCGCGGCCGAGCGTTTCGCTGGCCAGCGCCGCGGCATAGGCCAGTGCTGCCGGTTCCGTGCAGCCGAATGCCGGCTGCAGCTCCTCGTGCAGGATGTTAAGGTATACGGAATACAGGGGGTCATTTTGCCTCATTGGTAACTCTCCTTGGTGATATCCGGTTGTCTTTGGCTTAGGAACCTGTCTCCTCAGGTATAGAGCCGTTCATCATCGTAAAAAAACTTGATCACCGACTGTGCGCAGCCCTGCGCTTCGATCGCCGGCAGCTCCCGATGATCGTAGAACACATCAAATGTTCCTTCACGCAGAGTGTATACATAGTCGCTCTGTACCGCCTCGCGCAGTGTTTTGTCAAACACGGCGTCAGCATTGGAAAAATTGCCCATAAAAACGACCAGTCCCGGTTCGCAAACCAGGAAGATGTTGCGAAGCAGGTGGCCAATCGCATTGGCCAGCCGCTGGCTTTCACATCTGCAGAGCGCATCGCCGCTGCGGCTGCCGGAAAACACATCGTCGAAGCCGATCAGGCGGGGGGCGATATGCGCAAGGCAGGAATTCGGGTATTGCGGTAGCTGTTCTTCGATACTGCGCCGCATACGCTGCAGGCTGATGAGACTTTCCGCGCAGCCGTACTTGCCGCAGGTGCAGCGTTCGTCGTCGTGCGCGTCCAACACCATATGCCCGGCTTCGAGCAGCATCAGGGTTGATTCCGTTTGCAGCTTTCCATCCATGAAAAAGCATCCCGTGATGCCGCGATCGATATAGAGCGTAAAAACGCGCTTGTTTTTACGGATCAGCTCGGTGTTGAACAGGACGGACTGCCCAGCCATCCGGCCGATGCAATCCACCTGAATACAAGGGACTTCGGGAAAGATCGTCTGCAGAATATCATATACCGGCAAACCAACGCTCAGATTGGAGAAATACATACTGCGGTGCATCGTATGGTGCTCGAGCTCAACCTGCCCGCCGACCGCCATCGCCACACCATACAGCGTGGTCTTGAGGTCGAGATTGCGCATCATCATCTTCTGAGCACCCGCTCGTAGCGCTTCGACGAATTCATCATCCGTCAGTGTCTTACTGATCGGAATGGACAGTGTGTCCAGGCAGTTGCATGCCATGTCCATCAGCTGAAAGACCATAGCATTGGTGCGGTGGAGGATCGCCAGGATCCGCTGCGGTGGGCGAAACGCGTACATCTCCGGCTTTTTACCGCCGATCTCCGTTGAGCTGCCTTTGCCCAGCGAAACAATCAGCCCACGATCCAGAAAGTGGGTCAACGCCTTCATCACGGACTGTCGGCTGAGCATGACATCTGCCGCAATATCTGTAACGGAAAATGAGTCTCGTTCCGATACCGCTTTTAGAACCAATTTTCGATTGTGATCTCTGATGGTACGGGGCATTGCCCCCACGTTTTCAGTAATAGTCTGTTCGCTCAAGTAGAACACCACTTCCGATTTAATGTTTTGTTTCGTAACTTTCTTGCGTTTCTATGTTTATAGTCTACACAACACTTCTGCATTTGTCAATATATGGAATATAAACCCAGCAAATTTTATTTAATACAGCACTACAAAAATAACAAAAGTATTGGACTTTTTTGAAACAAATCAAAAAAGGCCATGATATCGTATCGTGACCTTACAAATTGCTTCTCTATTCAATTACTTCCCCCACCACCCCCTCAAACGCCTCCACCGCCTTCCCCTTCGGATCATACTCAAATATGCTCTGTCCGTAAGCGCTTGTTTCGGCGATCCGAATCGCTCGTGGGATTTCCGCGTTGAATACGTTTAGGTATTCCCAGTAGCTCTCTCGTACCATCTGCAAATGCAGGAAACAGTGCGCGTCCCGGATATGCTTTTCTACCATTGCCACGCTCGCGCCTGCCGGATCAGATATAGTCTGAACCATTCGCTGTCTGGCTGTTGAAATCTTTGCTATGCTTTGCTCAATCCTCCGATAAATGCGCCATCATGCTCATCTCGCACACGATTTCAGAGTCGGTCGATATGGGGTTTTTGCTGTAAATGGTCGAAAAACGGCAGGATGAGCATGAATGAAGAAACAGCTCAAACAGGTATTCGTGTGCGAGAAGCCGAAAAAGCCCACGGAATAAGGACTTTTTCGAAGGGGAGGGGGTGCAAAAAAGAAGGGCCCTAATTGTATCCAAATTAGAGTCCTTCTATGGTGCCGAAAGTGGGACTCGAACCCACACGGGGTATTAGCCCAGCGGATTTTGAGTCCGTCACGTCTGCCAATTCCATCATTTCGGCTTAACACAAAATGTATTGTAGCATATTCCTTTCCAAAAGGCAAGGATTTTCCGCTTGAAAACCGAGAAATACCCTCGGTGCCGTCTTATGGATCACGCCTGTTTCTTCTGGTAGGATCGGGACGGGTATGGCTGCTGCGGGTGTTCCGCAGAGAGAATAGCAGCATCACCAGCCCCGGGTGATAGGGCACAAAAGTCCCTTCCTCCAGCATGGCCAGTACCTTTGCCTCTCCTGCCCATTGGACGGCCTCCACCTCCTCCGGCTGCAAGCGCAAAGCGGCCAGTTCCAGCTCCTGCTCCCGGGTAAAGATATCGTCAAATCCTTTCCCAAAGGGCAGGCTCAAGGCCGGACGGATACTGGCAAAAGAAATATCCACACCCAGTTCTTCCAGTAGCTTCCGACCGACAGCCTCTTGGCTGCTTTCCCCCGCCAAAGCGCTGCCGCCGCTGTATAAGCATTTCCCCGGCTTTATTAAACAGGCATACATGTACGGTCTGGCGAAAACGGCCTTCCGGCTGCCGCTGCCCCCGGGTCATGGTCTCGCCTGTTTTTCTGCGGTCAAAGGTGTACAGATTCCAAAGCTCCACAAAATACCCCCTTTGCACCATATATCTGCATAGATGCGTCGCCCGTTCTGCCTCCCGGAACTCTGCACCCTGTGCGGTTGCTTTACAGATCCGTTTTGACCCGTTCCCGTGATCTTTCGGCGGAAAACCCTTCCGGATATCGGGCTTTGAGCTTATCCAGATTTCCCTGCAGGATCTGTTCCAAAGGCATATCCAGGGCAGCCGCCGCCTCTGCCAAATACCAGGCCACGTCCCCCAGCTCCCGGGCCAGACGTTCTTTATCCAGTTCATGCCCCTGGGCCAACCATTTCTTGACGATGTCAATGGCCTCCCCCGCTTCTCCGCACAGACCCATAACGCTGTTGATCAGCACATCCTTCTTGTCCAGAGCCGGATTCAAGGTAGCCATTGCCTGCCGTTGATACTCATTTACAGTCATGTGCATATTTCTCCGTTTATGGTTCCCAGTCCGTGACCTGCATTTTAGCCGTGAGGATGCGCAACACGCTTTCGTTAAGCCTTTCTTCCGTAAGAACGCCATTCTCCACCGCCTCGGCAAGGCCGGACAGTATCTCCCGTTGGTAGCTGTGGTTGGCACCGCAGAGGATTATATCTCCACCCGCCAGAATAAACTGCACGGCCGCCTCCCGATGAGAGACCTGATTCCGCAAGCCCTTCATTCGGAAATCATCGCTCATGACCACGCCGGTAAAGCCCATCTGTCCCCGGAGCAATTCCGTAATGAACAGGCTGGATTGGGATGCAATATGCTCTCCGTCAATATTGGGATAGTAAATATGTCCCACCATGACTCCGTCCACCCCGGCATCCACTGCCGCCTGAAAGGGCAGCAGCTCATACTCCCAAAGCTCCTCCAGCGTCTTTTTCACCTTGGGGGTACTCTCATGAGAATCTGCATTTGTGGCTCCGTGGCCAGGAAAATGCTTGATGACGGACAGGCACCCACCCTCATGCAATCCTTCAATGCAGGCGGTGCCTATGGCTGCGACGGTTTCTGCATTGCTGGAAATGATGCGCTTGCCCAGAAAGGTGGCAGAAGGGTTTCTTGCCACATCCATGACCGGTGCAAGATCCGTATTGATGCCCCGTTCCTTCAAATGCTCCCCGATATAGGCAAACTGCTCCTGCGCCTGCTGCGTATCCTCCCGGTTCCCCAGCGTACGGGCTGCCAGTGTAGTTCGCCCCCATTGGAAGCGGGTAACGCTGCCCCCTTCCACATCGGTACTGATAAGCAGGGGTATCCCGGAGGACGCATGCTCGTTTATGCTTGCCGTCAGTTTTGCGCAGCGTCCGAAGCCTCCATCGCTGTCCGTGCGCCGGATATTATCCCCGTAAAGGATCACATTGCCGACAGCATATTCCTCCATCAGGGAAGCAAACTCCTTTGATACGGCATTGGTGCCGGAAAAGCCGAACATGACCAGCTGGCCGATCTTCTCCTGCACAGACATGCCCTGTACATACCGTTCCAGCCGAAAGGACAAAGACTCCGTTGTAGGGGCAGGCGTTTGTGTGGGCACAGGGGTATCCGCAGGCAGGGGGATGGCAGAAGGAACAGGCGTTTGCACCTCCATCTCCGGAGAAACGATGGGCAATGGCGCAATCACATCCCCGGCAGGAGGCTTTTTTATGCAGCCGCTCCATGTCAGTGATACCAACACACACAGCATCATGAGCAGAACAGGAAAAGTACAGCGTTTCATGGTATACAGTGTACCATCTTTTCCCGGTGCTTACCACCGCCAATAAGGAAACTATCTGAAAACTCCCACCAACCGGTCTATTTCTTTCCTGACATATACCTTAGAGGGTACCGGAATTCCGTTCATATGGATGCATATATGCGTAATACGGGTAATCCGCTTTCACAAGCGGCCCTACGATATTCGTGCCCCGCGGCGGACGGTGATCCGCGATCAAAGGCAGATTCCCCATCGAATGAAATAACCGGCATATGAAAAGCGCCGGTGCCATAAAGACTCCGACGCTTATATTGCTCTTTGGACGATTTAGTTGTTCCGGGCGGCCATAGCGGTCTCTACCAAGGCCTTGAAAGCGCCCATGTCGTTGACAGCCAGATCAGCCAGAACCTTGCGGTTCACATCCACACCAGCCAGCTTGAGGCCGTTGATGAGATTGGAGTAGTTGGTACCGCAGATACGGGCACCGGCATTGATACGGGCGATCCACAGACGGCGATATTCCCGCTTCTTGTTCTTGCGGCCCACGAAAGCATATGCCATGGAACGCATGACCTGCTGGGAGGCGGCACGATACTGCTTGGACTTTGCGCCATAGTAGCCCTTGGCCAGGCGCAGCACCTTACGGCGCTTTTTATTGGAATTGACAGCTCTCTTAATTCTTGCCATGGTTCACTTCTCCTTACTTATAGGGAATCAGCTCGCGTACTTTCTTCTGCTCTTCTTCGGCAATATAACCGATCTGCCGGAGACCGCGAAGCCGCTTGGTGGACTTTTTGGTGAGGATGTGGCTCTTGTAAGCCTTGCCGCGCTTGATTTTGCCGGACTTCGTCACGTCAAAACGCTTTGCTGCGCCGCGATGGGTCTTGATCTTTGGCATAAGTGTTCCTCCTAAATAGTGTCTTAGTTCTTGGGGGAGAGTACCATGAACATGTTCCTGCCCTCCTGCTTGGGCGCACGCTCCTTTTGCGCACTGGCCTCTACCATTTTGTAGAAAGCTTCCATTACATCAGCGCCGATATCGCCGCGAGTGATCTGACGCCCGCGGAAGCGGATGGTCACCTTGACCTTATTGCCGTCCTGCAGAAACTTGTTGCAGGCCTTGGCCTTGACTTCCATGTCATGCTGGTCGATGGTGGCAGAAAGACGGATCTCTTTGATCTCAATGGTCTTTTGATTCTTTTTCTGCTCCTTTTCCCGCTTCATCATGTCGTAGCGGTGCTTGCTATAATCCATAAGCTTGCAGGTAGGGGGGGTACCGCTGCTGACCTTTACCAGATCCAGCTCCCTCTCATCTGCCAGTCTTTGGGCACTGCGCACGTCCATGATGCCCAGCTGTGCGCCGGTTTCGTCGATCAAGCGGACTTCCGGATCCCGGATCTCCTCATTGATGGGCAGTTCCTGTGTAGCGATGGCACAACACCTCCATAAAAAAATAGCGGACGCATACGCGCCCACCCTTATCGTTGTCCCATCAGACCATGCCTGGCACTTGAGCCGGCAGGTGAGAGGCGGGCGCCTCTGCTTAGCTTTATCATTATAGGGGCCTTTCGCCCCTCTGTCAAGGCTTTTATCAAAAAATCCCCGGGTTTAATGAAAAAAACGCACCCACAAAGCCCCCAATATGGCCAGATGCACCAGCAGCGCTGCCGGCAGGCCAATATAAAACCTGGGATGCCGGGTCTTATGCCGCAGCAGATCCATGCCCAGCAAACCGCCCAGACTTCCTCCAACCCAAACCCATAGAAGAAGCGTCCGTTCCCGTATCCGCCGCCGTCCCTGCCGGGCCCGGCTCTTATCCACCGCAAACAAAGCCAGCGTTATCACGTTCACGACCCCCAGATACACAAACAGCAAGGTTTTCCACCCCATGGTGCAATGCCCCTCCCTTTCCAAATGCACCATACCAGTTTTAGGCCCTATTGTCAAGGCAGCGTATAGAAAAGACTCCTGCGGCGTATACTTTTCCCATGGAAAAGGTTGAAAAAGCAAAAAAGGACCGCATTCTGCCCTATATTCTCTTTTGTCTGCTCCCTCTGGCAGGCGGCGCTCTCAGCGGACTTATATCCAGGAGCGGTATGGATCGTTATGAGCAACTGGCGCAGCCACCCCTTTCTCCCCCCAGGATCCTGTTTCCCATCGTCTGGAGCATTCTATATATTCTCATGGGCATAGGCGCCGCCCGGGTATATCTGGCCCCGGAGCGGGGTTGGAAGCCCGCTTTGACCCTGTTTGCAGCTCAACTGCTGGTGAATCTTTTATGGACGCCCCTGTTCTTTGCGCTGGAGCTGCGATTTGCGGCGTTCATCTGGCTGCTGGTGCTGCTGGTACTGGCCGTATATATGACCGGAGAGTTCAAACGGATCGTCCCCTGGACCGGCTATATGCAGATCCCTTACCTGCTGTGGTTGTCTTTTGCCGCTTATCTGAACTTTGCCACCTGGCAGCTCAACGGATAGGTAAAAGCTGCATGCGCCGCCCTTGCGCAAAAGGATGGTGCATGCAGCGCCCGTATTTTAATCCTGTTCCCAGTCAACAACCTTCCACAACAGCCCCATTCGCACCATGGCCACCGTATAGGAAAATCGCTTACTGTCCTCTTCCCCCGCTATCTTCATTTTTACGGTCACTTCTCTGGCTTCCCGTACATCATCCAGATCCAGGCATCTATCAAGCAACACCGCTGTCATTAGTAACATAGGCAGCCGTATCCGCACTTTGGTAAAAATAATGAATTTCCTGCCGGTTCTTTTTTCTATTTCAGCTTCAGGTCAATTTCACCCCAAAGTCAATAGGTCAGAACAACCATAATAAAAATGGAGGTGAGTACATGAGCAGACTAAAAGACCTGCGCCGGGCCCGTGGGCTGACGCAGGTGCAGATGCAATTATTAACGGGGATCGATCAAAGCGATTATTCCAAAATAGAAAGCGGGAAACGGTATTACCTTTGAACAGTGCCGGCGCATCGCTTTGGCGCTGCACACCAGCATGGACTATCTGGCCGGGTTGACGGATGACGACCGCCCTTATGCCCGGGCAGAGAAATGAATTACAGTTCCAGTTTTTCTCCGCAGAAGGGACAAAAGCTGGCCTTGGCATCCAGCCGGCCCAGGAATCTGCCGCAATGCGGACATCGCCAATAAGTCCGTTCAAAAAGGAGCATTCCCAGCAGCACCGCCGCCAGGCTTATAATAGAGGCCACGCTTTTGGTAAGCATATATAGCAGCATAAGCAATATGGCAAGAGCGCACAGACCCCACAACACCCTTTTTACGGTTTGCAACTTCATATTCGTTCTCCCCGGCAGCTGATAATTAGAAAGGGGCCCGGCATCTCCGGGCCCCGCTTTCTGCTTACAGAAGTGCTTCAAATTCCTTGACGGTATTGGCAAATACTTCCAATGCGCTCTTGACGGTATCGGGCTTTGTCAGATCGATACCGGCGATCTTCAGTTCGTTGAGGGGATAATCGCTGCCTCCGGTAGAAAGGAAGCGCAGATACTCAGAGGCATCCCCCGTCTCCAGAATATGCCTTGCAATGGCTACGGCAGAGGAGAAACCCGTAGCATACTGATATACATAGAAGGGCGTATAGAAATGAGGAATGAAGGACCATTCGGTGTCGATCTCCTCGTCTATCTCTGCGCCTTCATAATACAGAGCCACCAGATCATGATAGATCTTGTTCAGGGTCTGGGAGGTCAGGGGCGTACCGGCGGCATGCAGCTCATGAGCCTTGCGTTCGAATTCCGCAAAGAGAGTCTGACGGAACAGCGTTGTACGGAAGCCCTCCAGAAAATGATTGAGGATATAAGCCCTGCGCTTCTTGTCCGTTTCGGTTTTCAGCAGATACATGGTCATCAGCACTTCGTTGACCGTAGAGGCTACCTCTGCCACCATGATGCGATAGCTGTGATTGACGAACTCCTGCGCCCGGCTGGAGAAGAAGGAATGCATGGAATGCCCCAGTTCATGGGCTACGGTGAAGGCATCATCCAGCGTATCGGTGTAGTTCAGCAGCACATAGGGATGCACGCCATATACCCCACAGGAGAAGGCGCCGCCCCGCTTGCCCTGATTTTCGTACACATCCATCCAGTTTTCTGCAAAGGCCCGGTCCAGCAACTGCTGGTACTCCTCTCCCAGGGGCTTGGTGGCGTTTTTGACCAGTTCCTTCACATTTTCAAAAGGCACAGGATAGTCTACGTCCTCTACCATGGGCACATACAAGTCAAAGATATCCAGTTTATCCAGCTTCAATGCCTTCTTGCGCAGGGCCAGATATTCCTTCATGGCCGGCAGGCTTTCATGAACGGCTTCGATCAGACTGTCATATACGGATACGGGTACGTTTCCTCCATCCAGATAGGCTTCGATGGAAGAACCATACCCCCGGACATTGGCAAAGAAAGTATCAAACTTGATCTGCCCGCCGTACAGTGCGGCAAAAGTATCGCCGTACTTGCGGTAGGTACCGAACATGGCCCGGAAAGCCTCTTCCCGAACGGCCCGGCTGCGGCTTTCCCGATATACGCCGAAGTTCCCGCTGGTAAGCTGGACTTCTTCCCCCGCTTCATTATGGATCTTGGGGAACACCATGTTCACGTTGGTCAGCATTTCATAAGCGGAAGAGGGGGTATCGGCAGCCTCGCCCAGCATGGCCAGCATCTTTTCCTTATCGGCAGAAAGCGTATGGACCCGGCCCCGGGAAATATCCTCTACCATGTGGCGGTATACGGCCATATCCTCCTGCGCCATCCATGCATCCAGCTGTTCCTTTGGAATGGCCAGAATCTCCGGATCCAAAAAGCTGGTGGCGGCGTTTGCCTTTACGACCAGGCTCATGCCCCTGGCTTCCATCTCCTGATAGGCGGGCTATGAGCCGTCTGCCGCCCGGTGCAGCATGGCATAGATATAGGGGATCTCTACCTTCTGGGAGGCATCCGCCAGCTGCTCCAGTCCTTTTTTCAGGGCATCCTTAGACTGCCCCAATGTGCCGGGCAAAGCGGAAAGAGCTTCCACAGCCTTTTCGGCTTCGGTCATGGCGGCTTCCCAATGGGCCTTGTCGGGGTAAATGTGGGTAAAGTCCCACTGGAATCGGGGATCCATTTCACTGCGTTTCATATTTCGGTTCCTTTCTGTTGTAATTTATGCAAATATATTGTCTATGACTGTTTCAGAGCATCCAGAGCCTCTTCCAGGCTATCACAGCGCTGCCAGAAGCCGAATACACCCTCTTTGAGCAGAGCGCCCACATACCAGAAGCCCGGCTCATCCTCATCGGAAAGCAGAACATAGCTTTTCAGTCCCAGCATGAGCCGGGGCGCATACCCCTCCGGCAGCATATCCATATTCACCGTACAGAAAAACACGGCTTCGGCCTGCTGCTGCTGGCACCATTGCCCCAGGATGCGGGCTTCCTCCCGGGTAAGAGAAACGCTGAGCTTCTTTTCCATGGTTGTCTCCTTTTTAAGCAGTATAGCGCATTTTTATCCCTCAGGCAAGGACATAAAAAGCCGCTTCCACAGGAAGCGGCTTCAGCTTTACGTTTATTTATGATACAGCCGGTTGCTCTGGTATACCGGTTCGCAGGTCAGCTGAATGCCCAGCTTGCCCAGCAAGTTCTTATCCACTTGAGAAAGGATCACGGTGGAATGCATCTCGCAGCCCTGAAGATTGCTCAGTTGTTCCATAGCCATCTCCGCCACCGGGTTGGTTGCGGCACAGATAGACAGGGCCAGCAACAGTTCGTCGGTATGGAGCTGGGGGTTCCGATTTCCCAAATGCGCCACTTTCAAATGCTGGATGGGTTCCAGGATCACCGGAGAAATGAGCTTCAGGCTGTGACGGATGCCGCCCAATACCTTCAGGGCATTCATAAGGGTAGCGGAAGCCGCCCCCAGAAGTTCCGAAGATTTTCCCGTAACGATGGTACCGTCAGGCAATTCGATAGCCGCTGCCGGTCCCCCGGTCTCCTCCGCCCGCCGCAATGCAGGTGCTACCACGGGCCGATCCTCCGGCCTGAGCCCGGCCTGTTTGAGCAGAATGCGCATTTTGTCTACCTCGGCAGGGGCTACCAGTCCCTGCTTCTGCCCTACCATGGCCCGGTAATACCGGCGAATGATCTCCTGTCCTGCCTCATAGCGCACAGCCTCATCATCGCTGATGCAGCAGCCGATCATGTTCACGCCCATATCCGTTGGAGACTTATAGGGAGATTCCCCATAGATGGATTCGAACATGGCATCCAGCACCGGGAAGATCTCCACATCCCGGTTATAATTCACGGCGATTTTATTATAAGCCTTCAGATGGAAAGGATCCACGATATTGGCATCGTCCAGATCTGTGGTCGCCGCCTCATAAGCCAGATTTACCGGGTGATCCAGCGGAAGGTTCCACACGGGGAAGGTTTCGAACTTGGCATATCCGGCCTGAACGCCGCGAAGATTTTCGTGATACAGCTGGCTCAGGCAGGTAGCCATCTTTCCGGACCCGGGGCCAGGAGCCGTGACCACCACCAGCGGCCGCGTGGTAGGAACATAATCGTTTTTGCCGCAGCCTTCGCTGCTCATGATCTTCTGCACATCCGCCGGGTATCCGGGGATAGGGTAATGATAATAGCAGGGAACGCCCAGATCCCGCAGGTGGTTGGCAAAGCTCACGGCCGCGGGCTGTCTTTCATACCGGGTAATGACCACGCTGCCCACATACAGTCCCTTCTCGCGAAAGGCATCGATGAGCCGCAGCACATCCATATCATAGGGGATGCCCAGATCCCCCCGGATCTTGTTTTTCTCTATATCGGATGCATTGATGACCAGCAGGATCTCTGCCTGATCCCGAAGCTCCATGAGCATACGGATCTTCGTATCCGGGGCAAAGCCCGGCACTACCCGGGAAGCATGGTAATCATCGAACAGTTTACCGCCGAACTCCAGATACAGCTTGCCGCCGAAGGCCTGGATCCTTTCCCGAATGTGCTGCGATTGAAGAAGCACGTATTTCTGTTGGTCAAAGCCTGTTTTTCTCATCTGGATCCCCTCCCGTATCCTGCCGGATTGAAAATGTACAGTATATTATACCATGGCCCTGACCCATTGCAAGGACGGATTTTATGGGCATGTGCCCCGAACCGCTTCCTCGCCTCATGAGGCATTCTTTTGCCGCCGATGCCGCTGTAACACATAGAACTTCGGATATATTCCCCGGGAGGGTATACAAGCAGGGGTATTCCCGTGTATAATAAGAAAAAACCCACAAGGAGGTACACGCATATGAAGTTTTCTGAAATGCCTTACGTCCGCCCGGATCTTGAGCAGGTCAGGGAGGAAGGCACTGCCTATGTGCAGGCCCTTATCAACGCCGCCGATTTCGCCCAGGCGGACGCTGCTTTCCACCAGTACAGCGACATGGGAGACAGGGTCTCCACGGCTGTGACCCTGGTCTCCATTCGTCACTCCATCAACACAGAAGATGCCTTTTATGCCAAGGAACAGGAAGTGCTGGATGAAATGACGCCCCTGCTCCAGCAGCTGGATGCAGAGTTCAACAAGGCCCTGTACAACAGTAAGTTCCGGCCTCAGTTCACCGAAAAATACGGTGAACTGCTGTTCACCAACCTGGGTATCCAGCTGCGGGCCTTTGACGAAAAGCTCATTCCCGACATGCAGGAGGAGAACAAGCTGGTCACCGCCTATAACAAGCTCATCGCCTCCGCCCAGATCCCCTTTGAGGGGCAGGTGCTGACTTTGAGCCAGCTTTCTCCTTATATGCAGTCTGCCGATGATGCACTGCGCCACAAAGCCTGGGAAGCCAACAACGCCTTCTTTGATGCCCACAAGCAGGAACTGGACGATATCTATGATAAGCTCACCGCTTTGCGCACCGGCATGGGCAGGAAGCTGGGATACGACAACTATATCCCCCTGGGATATGACCGCATGAACCGTAACTGCTACGGCGAAAAGGATGTTGACAGCTTCCGTCAGGCCGTTGTCAAATATGTGGTGCCTGTAGCAGATAAGCTTTACCGCCAGCAGGCAGAGCGCACCAGCCTCCCCTATCCGCTGAGCTACAAAGATGCCAGCCTCATGTTCCGCAGCGGCAACCCCGTTCCCCAGGGGGATGCGGAGGACATCCTGCGGGAAGGCCGGGCTTTCTATCACTGGCTGAGCCCGGAAGCCGGAGAGTTTATCGACTGCATGTTTGATAACGAACTCATGGACGTGCTCTCCCGCAAGGGCAAGGAAAGCGGCGGTTACTGCACCAGCCTGCCCGTATACAAGTGCCCCTTCATCTTTGCCAACTTCAACGGCACCCAGCATGACGTAGAGGTCATGACCCACGAAGCCGGTCACGCCTTTGCCGCTTATGAAGCCCGGAACATCTTCCCCTCCAGCTATCACTGGCCCACGCTGGAAAGCTGCGAGATCCACTCCATGAGCATGGAATTCTTTGGCTGGGCCTGGGCGGAGAAGTTCTTCGGCCCCCAGGCGGAAAAGTTCCGCTATTCTCACCTGGCAGGGGCATTGACCTTCCTGCCCTACGGCACCATGGTGGATCACTTCCAGCATATTGTGTATGCGCACCCCGAGCTGACTCCCGCCCAGCGTAATGCCGAGTGGGCACGTCTCACCAAGATCTACCTGCCCTGGATCTCTCTGGGAGATCTGTCCTTCTATGCCGAGGGCCGCTACTGGCAGCGTCAGGGACATATTTACGGCCGCCCCTTCTATTACATCGATTACTGCCTGGCGCAGAGCGTGGCTTTGCAGTTCTGGGCCCTGATGCAGCAGGATCGGGAAGCCGCCTGGAAACGGTATTACGCACTGGTAAAACTGGCGGGCACCAAAACCTATACGGAACTGGTAGCCTCTGCCGGGCTGATGAATCCCTTTGGGGAAGAGTCTTTGCAGGCCATCTGCGAAGCCGCTTCCAAGTGGCTGGATGCGCAGGATCTGTCTGCCATCCGCTGAGGAGGATACACCATGCGCGCGTATGAACGGCTGATCCAGTATGCCAGGATCCACACCGCCAGCAGTGAAGAGGGGCCCTATCGGGTCCCCTCCACAGAGCGTCAGTTTGACCTGGGCCGTCTGCTGGTGCAGCAGATGCAGGAGCTGGGGGTCACGGATGCCCGGATAGACGAGCATTGCTACGTATACGGCTCCCTGCCCGCCACCCCCGGGTATGAACAGGCAAAAAAACTGGGCTTTATCGCCCATATGGATACCATCCCCGATTTTTCCGGTGAAAACGTCCAGCCCACCCTGGTGGAAAAGTACGCCGGTGGAGACATTCCCCTGGGCAGCAGCGGCCGGGTGCTTTCTCCCAAGGACTTTCCTTCTCTGGATCGGATGATCGGCCGCACTCTGATCGTTACCGATGGCACCACCGTGCTGGGGGGCGATGACAAAGCAGGCGTGGCGGAGATCATGACCCTGATCGAGCGGCTGCAAAAAGAAAACTTCCCCCACGGACCTCTCGGCTTTGCCTTTACCCCCGATGAAGAGATCGGCCAGGGAACGGATTTCTTTGACGTTCATGCATTCGGCTGTGACTTTGCCTATACGCTGGATGGAGGAGAAGAAGGCGAGATCGAGTTTGAGAACTTCAATGCCGCCTCCGCTTCCTTTGAGATAAAGGGGTTCAATGTGCATCCCGGCAGTGCCAAGAACATTATGATCAACGCTCAGCTGGTGGCCATGGAGATCAACGGCATGCTCCCGGCAGCGGAAACGCCCGCTCATACGGAGGGCTATGAAGGGTTCTTCCACCTGACGGATATGGAAGGGAACGTGGAAAAGGCTTCCCTCCATTATATCGTCCGGGATCATAATGCCCAAAGGTTGGAAGGCCGGAAGGCGACCATGGAGCTCATCGAAAAGACCATCAATGAAAAGTACGGCCCCGGCACCTGCCTCCTTACCTGGAAGGACGGCTACCGGAACATGGCGGAGAAGATCTGCGGGGAAAACTATCACCTGATCGAGAATGCCGTAAAAGCCTGCCGGCTTGCCGGTGTGGAGCCCCTGATCCAGCCCATCCGGGGCGGTACCGACGGCGCGCAGCTGAGCTTTATGGGGCTGCCCTGCCCCAATCTGGGGGTAGGCGGCTTCGGCTGCCACGGTCCTTATGAGCACGTAAGTGTGGAGGGCATGGATAAGGCCCTGGAGATCGCCCTGCACCTGGTGGAGCTGTACCGGGATTTCTGATCCACTGAAACGCAAAAAGCTTCCGGAACCTGACCGGAAGCTTTTTTATTGCGCCGCATAGCAGGTCTGCCGCCGTATCCTTTGCCTGTATCCGTCGCTTATATCCCCTCTGCAAAGGGGTTGGGGGGTCGCAAAGCATGGCGCAAGGCAGCTGCAGATCTCCTTCCCTATTACCGTTCTACCAGCAGGACTTTTCTGGATGCCGTTCGGTTCATAAACGCCAGTATGCGAGCTTTTTCCTCCGGCATACAGCCCAGCAGGAGCTTGATCTCCACATCCCGCTTAAGCAGGTCCACCGAGACCAGCAGACCATCCAGCTTCTGCACGGGCGCCGTGCCGCGCCACAGATCCACGCCTTCCCCATCCATAGCGGAGGTGCCGGCCACATAGCCGTAATCCAGTGGGTACACCGAATCCGGCCATTGAGGGTGCCGAGAACCCGCAGGCCGATCGATGACTATCTTCCCGCCTGCCAAAAGAGCATCCGCTGCCTGCCAGAATTCCTGCTCCATACTACCTCCGGGTAAGTTCATACAACATAATGGCCGCAAACACCGCTGCATTCAGGCTTTCTGCCCGGCCCGCCATGGGCAGGCGATACAAAGTGCACAGTTCTGCCGTCTCCCGGCTGACGCCCTGTCCTTCATTGCCCACCACCAGCGCCATCTTTTCCTGTATGGGCGGCATGTTCTCGCTGCCCCGCAGATGGCCGCACAGACAGGTATACCCCTGTTCCTTCATACGCTTAAGTTCTGCGGGCACATTCCCGATATAGACCGGCAAATGATATGCTGAACCCATGGAAGCCCGAAGAGTCTTGGGGGCAAAGGGATCCGCCGAATCCGCAGAAAGCAGCACACCTGCCCCCCCCAGAGCATCTGCTGTGCGTAGAATGGTGCCCACATTTCCGGGGTCCTGCAGCTGCTCCAGCACCACTATAAGGCCCCGGTATTCCTCCGGAGGCGCCGTAACAGGCGTGCGCACCAGTGCGCACAGGTTCTGGGGCGTACCGGTGCAAAGGGCTTCCATGACCCCCTCCGTCACCTCCAGCAGCTCAAACCCTCCCCGTGGGGCAGGCGTTCCTTCCCGGCAGAAAACCGTTGTAACCTCTGCTCCAGAGGTCAGCGCCTCCCCTACCAACTTATCCCCTTCTATGAAATGCAGCCCCGTTGCCCGGCGGAACTTGCTCTCCCGAAGAGAACGGGCTTCCTTGACCCGCTCATTGCTGCGGCTGGAAATCAACATAGACCTTTCCTTTCTTTGCGGAACTTGACAGACAAAAAAAGCCACTCCCAAAAGAGTGGCTCATTTGCCAATAAACTCAGATGCTGCGAACGACCTTGCCGGAACGGAGGCACCGCGTGCACACATTCATGGCCTGCGTTCTGCCATCGATGATGACATGTACCCGCTGTACGTTGGGCGCCCAGCTGCGCTTGGTCCTACGCTTAGAGTGGCTTACCAGATTACCGGACATGACACCCTTGTTGCAGACTTCACAAAACTTACCCATCCAAGTCCACCTCCTTTGCAGAAATCGAACGGAACTATCTTACCACAGGCTTTCCCTAAATGCAAGGATTTTTTAGGATAAATCAAAAAAAGAATTTTGCCGCAGGGCTTCATAAAGTACAATGGCCGCCGCATTGCTCAGGTTCAGGGAGCGCTGCTCTTTTCCCATAGGGATGCGGATGGCAGAATCCGCATGGGCTTCCAGGATCTTTGGCCCCAGCCCTGCCGTCTCTTTGCCAAAGACCAGAAAGTCTCCGTCTCTGTATGCCACATCGCTGTAGCGCCGCTCTGCATGGGTGGAGGTATAAAAGAATCGCCCCTGAGGATACTGGACCCATAGTTCCTCTATACTGTCGTGATAAAAAAGGGTCAGGCTGTGCCAGTAATCCAGACCGGCCCGCTTGAGCTGCCTGTCCTCCACGGAAAACCCAAGAGGACGCACCAAATGCAGCGCCGAACCCGTAACGGCACAGGTACGGGAAATATTGCCGGTATTCTGGGGGATCTCCGGCTCTACCAACACAATATGAAACATATCCGGCTCCTCTGCCCTGCCGGTATCCCCTGCAGAGCACTATAAAAGTTTACATTAAAATTATACCACCATTTTGGGTCCCATGGTTGAATAAATCAAAAAAACCGTGTACAATGCTGGTATGTATACGAAAAATGACTCTCAGCAAAAGCAGCAGGAGCTGCAATATACCAGAATGCAGTCCCGCAGCGCTCAAAAAGAGACCTCCTCAAAAAGCGCTTCCCCCAAAGCGCCCCTCAGCGAGGAAGAAAAAGCCCGCAGGGCAGCCAAACGCCGGGCAGCGGCTAAAAAACGGGCCCGGCAGCGACAGCGCCGGGTGCTGCTGTCTTCTGTTCTTTTTTTCCTTATAGCAGTATCTGCACTGGTTTGGTCTATCAGCCTACTGGTCAAAAAACGGGCACAGGAGGCGGTTCTGCTTCCCTCTGCCTCCTCCTCCGTCAGTCCTTCCATCCATGCTGACGGCAGTACCCCGGCCCCAGGTTCTCAGGTGAAGGATACGGATGTTCTCCCCGCCGGAACCCGGATCAACGGTGTGGCGGTAGGCGGGCAGGCAGCCGCGCAGGTTCGTTCGCTTCTTGCCCAGGAGCTGAACAAGACCCTGGACGGTATTGCCATTACATTGCAAAATGATTCCTTTAATTACACCCTGACCAAGGAAGATCTTCAGGCCGCCTATGATATAGAAAGCGCACTGATCTCCGCCATGAAGGGCGGCAGTGTGCAGGCGCCCCTGTCTTATGACGAGACCGCCCTGCGGGAAGTTTTGTATACGCTTAACGACCAGGTGCCCGGCCATGCCACCAACGCTTCCTTTACCATTGAAAAAGAAACCTACTCCGTAGGCGACAAAACCTCCGGGTATAAGGAGTACCAGAAGCCCAGTTTCAAATATACGGAGGGCACTGACGGTATGCAGCTGGACTACGACGGCGTTGTGGATCAGGTAGCCGCCGCCCTGAATGCCGGGACGCTGCAGACCACCATCTCTCCGGATGTGACCGTATCCAAGCCCACCGTTACCGTGGCGGATGTGCAGAAGCAAACCACCAAGCTGGCCAGTTTTTCTACGGATTATTACTTTACTACGTCCGGCAGCTCCACCACCGCCGAAGAACTGACCCGCCGCCAGAATCGGGATCACAACATCAGCAAGGCGACCGGGCTTATGAACGTTATCCAGCTGGAACCCGGCGAATCCTTCAGTTTCAACAAAACAACCGGCGAACGCAGCGAAAAGAAAGGCTGGGCTCTGGCGCCCGCCGTATATCGGGGGAGCCACCGTGCAGAACCCGGCGGCGGCGTATGTCAGGTGAGCACCACCATATTCAATGCACTGCTCCGCAGCGGTGTAGATGTCACCAACCACAAGGAGCACTCCCTTCCTTCGGATTATGTAGACAACGGCATGGACGCCACGGTGAATTACGGTTCCATTGACTTCCGGTTCAAAAATAATAAGAGCGGCACTCTGTATGTCTTTGTGTACATTACCAAGTGCAAGAGCTCCAGTCACAAAAAGACCATTAACGTAGAGGTCTACGGCCCGGAAGAACCCGGCGTTACCTATCAGGTGATCTCCACCTGCGTAGAAGAGAATCCGGCGGTAAACCCCACCACCAAGCCTAACAGAAATCAGTACACGGATTATGCTGAGGTCATTCAAAAGGCTTATGATGGTTCCTCCTGGGAGGTAAAGGTCTATAAAGTGCAGAACGGGCAAAAAACCATGGTCTATGATTATGTGGCCACGTACCCCAAGATCGAACAGGTGACCGAAGTAGGTACCAAACCCATCCCCACCGAGAAGCCTACCCCCACGCCCTTTACGCCTACTCCCGCCCCCGACCCGGGCGAAGGCGAACACGACGGCGAATAAATACGGTTCATATGCATCCGGCACAGGCAGCTGCCTGAGCCGGATCTTTATATCAGAAAACAAATACGCCTCCGTACGCTGCACATATACGAAGGTGCATTTACAGGAAATTCTATTTACTTTGGCTTCGCCAGTCGAAACTTACAGCAGCGCTATTTTTATCCCTACCACGCCGTACTTTTCCTGCTCGGCTTTTGAATAATATGCATCCATATCGTCTGGCGAGGCAGTATCAATGTCTTTTTCCGTATACCCGCATTCCAAAAGGGGAAGGTTTTCATACAGGGTCACAAACGAATCAAAAACAAACAGATCCACTACTTTTACCAGAAGCGTTTTGCTGCTGTTTTCGGTATGGATGAATTCAATGACGTCCCCCACATGAAGGTTCCTTCTTTTTTCATCAAACAATCGCAGCTCTATTATCTTTGTTCCGGCTTCGATCATTTCAAAAGGGGAAGGTGCCAACCGCATTACATGATTCACTTTATTTTCCTCTGCATAGTCCGATTTATCCAACAAAGCCGGTTTTCCGATAGCTTGCAGGCGCTCATCCTCCATACCGGGCTTCGCTATGCTTCCGCATCAAACAGCACCCTGTAGGCGCCCAAAACCTGCCAGCAGGGGATCCTGGCGGCATTTTCCGGCGTCAAAGCCTCCTTTTCATATACATGGATAACTTCAGCAGGGTATGCGATACTTGCCCCATGAGCATCCTTTTCCGCATATTTCCAGGCAAAGCGACAATCGCAAAACTCTTTTCTTGAGAATGATCGGGGCCTTTTGCAGCCGAATGGGATTTTCCAGAAAAAAGCAGCCGGCGTCATCCTTTTCTGCCGGGCAACCTCCTTCTATACCTGTACCGGTAAACTGTATTTTCAGAAAATCCGTCTGAAATACTGTTATGCTCCCCTGTTTTGCAAAAGGAACTCCTTTCCAGAAACCTATATTCAACCAGCCTCTTACTCCGTCCCGTTCCACCGGTGTATTAAACTCCACATACCCCTCATTTCCGTTCCGGATCTCGGCGTTGATGCGCAAAACGGGCCGCAGGGATACAAATCCTTCCGGCAGCAAAGCCCGGAGCCTGTCCTGCTCCGCTTCATATGCCATTACAAACTGTTCTATCTGCATTGCTTCTCTCCGGTTATTGCGGCAGGCCGCTCATTCCATATGAAAAAGCCGCTTCCCGTTTTCAAAAAGGATACAGCTCAGAGCCTCCTCCTCCATGTTCCGGAGCTTGGCCAGAGCGGCCCGGACATATATCAGGTTTCCGGGATAGTTCCGGGTACCCCGTAAAGGTTCCGGCGCCATATAGGGGCAGTCCGTTTCCAGAACCAGGCGGTCCAGCGGTACTTTTTGCACCACTTCTTTCAACTTCCGAGCATTTTTGAAGGTCAGTACCCCTCCCACGCCTATATACAGGCCCAGATCCAGGCACTCCCTGGCTGTTTCGTAACTGCCGGAGAAGCAGTGCATGACCCCCTCCAGTCCCTGCCGATGGGCCCGTAAAATATCCATGCAATCCCCGTGGGCATCCCGCACATGAAGGATCACAGGCTTTTTATACGCTGCCGCCATGGAAAGCTGGCCGTCCAGATACTGTTTCTGCATCTCCCGGGGCGGATTGGTCTCCCAGTGATAATCCAGTCCTATCTCTCCTACCGCCAGTATTCCAGGCTGCATCAGGTTCTTTTCCACCTGTTCCAGCGCATCCGGGGCAACATGATACAGTTCCTCCGGGTGCAGACCCAGCGCTCCGTAAGCGAAATCGTTTTCCCGGGTAAAAGCCAGGATGCCGGGAATATCCTTCTCCGTACAGCAGGCCTCCATGACCAGTGAAACGCCCTTCTCCTGCATCTCCCGAAGCACCTGAGGCCGGTCAGCATCAAATTCCCGGGAAAGCAGATGGGCATGGGTATCGAAAATCTGCATAAATCTACCGCCTTTATCGTCAAAGTGGATGGCTCATCGCCACCCACTTTTCTGCAAATGATTTTCAGCGCACGGTGCAACCGTCCGGCAGTTCCGTATAAGGCCCGATAACGCTCAGGTGTTCATCCCCGGCATCGGAAGCCGCCAGAATCATGCCCTTGCTTTCCACCCCGCACATGGTCACCGGCTTCAGATTGGCCACGATGACCACGGTCTTGCCCAAAAGATCCTCCGGCTTATACCACTTTTTAATGCCGGAAGCAATGGTACGCTCCTCATTTCCTGCCCGCACGGTGAGCTTCAGGAGCTTTTTGGATTTTTTCACTTCTTCGCAGGCCACGATCCTGGCCAGACGCAGATCCAGCTTCTCAAAATCCTCATAGAGGATCTCGGGCTTGATGGGCGCCTGAGGCTTCTCCTCTGCCGCAGGGGCTTCCGGGGCTTTTTCTTCCGGTGCGGGCTGCACCTGGGGCAGGATCACTTTGGGATCCAGTCTGGCAAAAAGGATCTCTGGCTTGTCGCTGACCTTATTGCCGGAAGGATACAGGCCAAAGGTATTCAGGCTCTCAAAGCTGCGGCTCTGTGCATGCAGCTGCTCCAGGATCTTATCGGCCGTATCCGGCAGGAAAGGTTTCAGCAGGCTTGCGCCCATAGTGATTCCTTCCGTCAGGTTATACAGAACTTCTTTCAGGCGGCTCTGCTTTTCCGGATCCTTGGCCAGGGCCCAGGGAGCGGTCTCGTCCACATACTTGTTGCAGCGCTTGAAGAGGTTGAACAGCTCCGTTAAGGCATCGGCCACACGAAGCTTGTCCATCTTCTCGGTGACCTTTTGGCACTGGGTCAGGATAGTGCTCTTAAGCTCCCCATCCACCGGCTCCTCTGCTCCGGTCTTTTCCACCAGTCCGCCAAAGTATTTGTTGCTCATGGCCACGGTACGGTTCACCAGATTTCCCAGCGTGTTGGCCAGATCCCCGTTGGTGCGTTCAATAAGCAGCTCCCAGGTGATGGAACCGTCGTTTTCAAAGGGCATCTCGTGAAGAAGGAAATAGCGCACGGCGTCTACGCCTACCACCTTTACCAGCTCATCGGCATACAGCACGTTGCCCTTGCTCTTGCTCATCTTTCCATCGCCCATAAGCAGCCAGGGGTGGCCGAAAATCTGCTTGGGAAGGGGCAGATCCAGCGCCATAAGAAAGATGGGCCAGTAAAGGGTATGGAAGCGAATGATATCCTTTCCGATCAGATGCAGATCGGCAGGCCAGTAACGCTTGAACTCCTCCGTGCTCTCGCCGCAGGGCTCATAGCCGATGTTGGTGATGTAGTTGGTCAAAGCATCCAGCCACACATAGATCACATGTTTGGGATCGAAGTCCACGGGCACACCCCAGCTGAACGTAGAGCGGGACACACACAGATCCTGCAACCCGGGCAGGAGGAAGTTGTTCATCATCTCGTTTTTTCGGCTTTCGGGCTGGATAAAATCGGGATGCGTACGAATGTATTCAATAAGCCGGGGGGCATACTTGCTCATCTTAAAGAAGTATGCTTCCTCTTTGGCAGGTTCCACCACGCTGCCGCAATCGGGGCAGCGCCCGTTGACCAGCTGAGAGGAGGTGAAAAAGGATTCGCAGGGCTTGCAATACATCCCCTCATATGCGCCCTTATAGATATCTCCCTGCTCATACAGCCGGCGGAAGATCTCCTGCACCTTGCGCTCATGCTCCTTATCCGTGGTGCGGACGAACTTATCGTAGGAGGTATGCATCAGATCCCAGTTGCTGCGGATGACTCCGGCGATCCTGTCTACATACTGCTGGGGCGTTTCCCCTGCTTTCTGCGCCTTTTCTTCGATTTTCTGGCCATGCTCGTCTGTGCCGGTCTGAAAGACCACATCGTAGCCCTCATATCGCTTATAGCGGGCAATGGCATCCGCCAAAACGATTTCATAGGTATTGCCGATGTGCGGCTTGGCGGAAGCATAGGCGATGGCCGTGGTAATAAAGTACGGTTTCTTTTCCATGGTATGTATCCTCTCCATTCCCTGTAAATGCCCGGATAAGGGGCCTGTTTTTTCTTGTACTGCAATATATAATTGTAGCAACGGCCAATTTCTTTGTCAATGAAAATCGCCCGGCTCCCGGTCAATAACAAACACCCAGGGCAGCAGGCCTCCGGCCTCCGTGCGGCGAACCTCCCGCAGCTTCAGGCCACGGACATTTTTCAGGCAGGCTTCCAGCAGGCGGTACTCCATGGTATACAGCACCGCAGTGCCCTTTTCCGTCAACAGCATGGGCAGCCGCCGGACAAAGCGCTGATACAGCTCCTTATTGCTCTGATGATTTCCCACCCGGTTGCCGAAGGGCATGTTGCTCAGGATCAGATCAAACCCTTCCCTGCATTCAAAGCGCAGAATGTCCTTGGTAACGAAGGAAGCTTTTGATCCTCCCGCCCGGGCATTTTCCCGGGCCGCTTCCACCGCGCTGCCGCTTTTGTCTACCCCGATAAGGGCCTTGCAGTTCCCCCATTTTTCCCGTTCAAAAAGCAGGGACCCGCTGCCGCAGAAAGGATCCAGCACCCGCGGCTTCCCCACCCGGCCCAGCCCCATAGCATACCGGGACAAGCAGGCTGCCAGTGCCGGATGCATGGAAGCCGGCAGGGAACGCACCCGCCATGGATAGCGGGCATCCACACCGTTGCACAGCTTCCAGTAAAGGTCTGCTGTATCCATATGACAGTCTACCCGCAGTTCCCAGTCGTAGTCCGAGGGGTTGTTCTCTCCCTCCAGGGCATCCGACAGCAGGCGAATGAGTTTGCGCCGATCCCGGGTAAAGCCCCGCAGCTCTATGCGGTAAGGTGTGGAGGGCATGGGGCCTGCAGCAGTGGCCAGTCTGTCCACCTCCAGAGGCACCTCCCGGGCAATGGGCAGCAGCGCTTCCGTCAGGCAGTCTGCCTGATAGAGTATATCCATCCGATCTGTTGTCACCAGAGCAGCCTCTCCCCTTTCCTCCGGGGCAAAGCCAAGAGCCCTGAGCTCGCTGATCAGGCAGAACAAAAAGCCCTGAGGGGCAAAACACAGCACCTCCCGAGGCTGATCCAGCCGGTCAATGGGCTTCCGTTCCCGCTTTTCAAAGGTTTGCAGTGCCTTCTGACGGGCCAGAGCTATTTCGGCCACATGCTTGTCCATAGCCTCTCCCGTAGAAACAGGCGGCACATAGGCTCGCAAAGCCGCCTCCTGCCCCAGGCTTCCCAGGGCCAGCAGCAGGCTGGGAATAGCAAAGAAGGTCTCTTCCTGCCGGAGGGCCTCCGCCAGACAGGGGCCATCGGTAATATCTCCCAGGGCTCCCAAAAGCCGGTACGCGTTCTTACGCACTTTGGGCTCCTGGGAACAGGTGCATTCCCGCAGCAGGGTATGCCCTCCCAGAGCCGCCTCTATTTCCCGGCGGCCCTCCTTGCTTTTGGCCAGTGTGCACAGGGCCGACAGAGCCTGTGCAGCTTCCGGGCCCGTTAATTCTTTTACATAGGCAGCGGCCGTCACTTCTCCACCGCCTTAAAGATCAGCTTGAGCACGTTCTCCGTACCGTTGGCATTGGGGTAGGCCTTCATGGCTTCGGCAAAATCCTCCCGTTCCCGGTACAGCTTTTCCAGCAGTTCCTGCAGACGCTTCGGCGTCATCTTCTCCTGCTCCAGATACAGCGCAAAGCCCCGTTTTTCAAAATACTGGGCGTTCAGGATCTGATCCCCACGGCTGGCACTTAGAGGAAGGGGTACCAGCAATGCGGGCTTTTGCAGGGTCAGAAACTCAAAAACGGCATTGGCCCCCGCCCGGGACAGCAGAATATCCGCCGCCGCAAACAGATCCGGCAGTTCCTTATCTATATATTCAAACTGTACATAGCCCGGCTGAGCGGCTTTGGGATCCAGTTTCCCCTTGCCGCACAGGTGGATCACGTCAAACTCCGGCAGCAGTAAAGGCAGCGCCGCCCGAAGCCCTTCGTTAAGGGCCTGCGCCCCGGAGGACCCGCCCATGACCAGCAATACGGGCTTTTTCCCTTCCAGCCCGGCAAAAGACAAGCCTTTTTGCTTATCCCCCTGCAAAAGAGAATCCCGCACGGGGGTACCGGTGCAAACACCCTTGCCCCGCGGCACATACTCCAATGTATCCTCAAAGGTCACGCAGATCCTGTCGGCATACCGGGCAGCCAGCTTATTAGCCAGCCCCGGGGTATAGTCGCTCTCATGACACAGCACAGGGCAAAGCCCTCTGGCCGCTGCCGCTACGGGAACGCTCACATAGCCCCCCTTGCTGAAAAGCACATCGGGATGAGTCTCCTTCAGAATCCGGCGGGCCTGACAATAGCCCTTAAGCACCCGAAAGGGATCGGTAAAGTTTTTCCAGGAGAAATACCGCCGCAGCTTTCCCCAGGCTATGGCGTGATACGTCACATAGGGCAGCGGCTCGATGAGCTGCCGCTCTATGCCCTCCTTGGTGCCTATATAGTGGATGTTCCATTCCTTTTTGTCCAGCTTATCCATCAGCGCCAGGTTGGGGGTCACATGGCCCGCCGTGCCGCCGCCGGTAAAGACTATGGTCTTCATTTTCCCTCTCCTCATTCACAGGGGGCTCCCGATGCCGGAGGCCCCCGCTTTTATGTTTTTTGTATCTTATGCGCCAACGTTCCCCAGGGTGATGCCGGCGGTCATAATATCCTCTGTCACCGGCTCCTCCGTAAGGGTGTCATCCTTGAGCAGTGCCTGGGCAATCTGGAACTTCATCTGCGTCCACTCGCTGACCTGTTTGGTCATATCCACTTCCAGCATGACCAGCACCAAACGCTCTTCACTGTCTTTCAGCTCCGTTCCATCCAGTTTGGCGCTGCGGTAGGCCACGAACCATGCGATCTCCTTGTTGGCTTCCTTGGCATTTTGGGCCTTGTCCAACTCGGCCGTTCCGGTCTTGCCCGCACACAGATAGGTACGCCGCACCCCCAGGAAGCGGCCGGTTCCAAAACCGTCGTATCCCTTTCCCATGGAGCGGGGCAGGGCTACCACGCCTTCCAGCATATCGTTGATTGTGGCGGCGGTAGAAGGTGCGCAGATGGTCTTCCATACCTCCGTTTCGTGCTGAGAAACCAGATTGTATTCCGTATTCTCCTGCTGCCAGGTGCTCTCTATCACATAAGGCCTGCAGGCCTGCCCCTGATTATGGAAGGCCCCGATGTAGGCCGCCAGCTGCAGGGGCGTCAGCAGCAGCTCGCCCTGGCCATACCCCGTCATGGCCAGCAGATCATAGGATTCATCGCTGCTTTCGTTTTTGATCTGGGATTTCTGGGTGGGCAGATCAAAGGGAACGCTCTCCCCCATACCCATGACCGTCAGGTATTTCTTGAAGGTATCCCAGCCGATCTTCATGGCACAGTAGGCAAAGTAGATATTGTCCGACTGGATCATGCAGTTTTTCATGTTCATGGGGCCCCGCCGGTTGGTGCTGTAAGTACGGGTAACCTTGGTGACCCCCGTATAGGCCATGGTGGGGCTTTTGGAAGGATTCCAGATCACATCGTCTCCCCGCAGATGTTCTTCATCCTCCGGGAAAGCATCCTCCGTAGTCATGGTGCCGGATTCCAGCGTGGTAATGGCCGTCAGGGGCTTGAAAGTGGATCCCGGGGGATACAGGCCCTGAATGATCCGGTTGAACAGCGGCTCCTGCGGGTCTTTGGACATGGCCGACCAGTCATCATCCGTCAGATCGCCCCGGGAGAAGGCATTAGGATCATATCCCGGGAAGGAGACCATGGCCTGTACGGCGCCGGTCTTGGGATTCATCACCAGCACGGCGCCGGTATAATCGTCCGTATACACAATGTTGTTGATGACCTGCTCCGTCCGCTGCTGCAGATTGATGTCTATGGACAGGTGCAGATCCTGGCCGTTTTTGGCCGGGATGTTATAAAGAACCTGCTTGGCGCTTCCTCTGGCCCCCTGGATGTAGGCAAAGCTGCCCTTTTCGCCCCGAAGGATATTCTCATAATGCTTTTCCAGACCCGCATAACCCAGCCAGCTGTCACCATCGTAAAAAGGATCGTTGAGCCATTCTTCGTTCTTTTCCCCGGTTTTATCGTCATATTCATACAGATACTCCTTCTGAATGACGCCGGCATAGCCCAACAGGTGGCACAGGCTTTTCCCATAGGGATAAGAACGGACGGTACCGTAGTTTTTGGTATCCACGCCGATACCCTCTATGGCTGTGAGCTTTGCTTCCAGTTCATCGGTGAGCTCATCGGGATACAGGGTGGCGATCTTACAAAAGTCCTGATAGGTGCGGGCAAAGGCATTACGCACATCCGCTTCCGTCAGCCCCAGTTCCGGGATGGAGGCAAGCTGCTGCTCAAAGGGCAGATACCAGCTTTTTTCTTCCAGCTGGGCAGGAGTCAGATCTTCATCGTTGGCCTTAAACAGCGTTTTCACATCCGTGACCGCTTTATTGTCTCCCGCCAGCTGGATGCGGCTGGGCAGGCAGTAAACGGTAACGCAGTTGATATTGCTGGCCAGCAGATTGCCGTTGCAGTCAAAAATCTCGCCCCGGCGGGGATAATTGATGCCGGAAAGCATCTTATCGCCCCATTCCATGGTGGGGAAGATCAGTGCCGGGCTCCACTGCACATACCATCCCTCCCGGTATTCGGAGGTAATGGTAAAGCGGTAAGTCAGGTTTCCCGCCAGCTCCGTATAATAGGTCATGTCATAATCGGCCGAAGCAGTGATGGTGCCCCCGGCTGTGCTGACCACGTTGTAAGCCACATCCGTCAGACCCATGGCATCAAAGATACTGGTGTACTTCTCTTTGAATTCCGCCAGAGAGACCTTGTTGGTTCCGGAAGGGGTCTTTTCCCCGGTATTGTTTTGGATCTCCGGGTCAATGAGCGCATACGCCCCCTCAAAGTCCTTCATGGCCAGCAGCTGCACAAATTGCAGGCAGACCACGGTACCGTCCCCCCTGCTGCCGGAACAGCCGGGAAGAACGCCGGAAAGCAGCAGCACCAAAGCCAGAAGCACAATGCCCTTCCGCTTCCATGCGCCAATATGTGGGGAGCGCCCGGCCCCCTCTGTTTGTTTATACGTATACATACTGTCATTATAGCAGAATCCCCCGGTTTTGCACCCCCATAGAAAATAATTTGCAAAAAGTATGCTTTTTTGCTTCTGTTCGAGCATACCCATGGGTATGGATATTCTGTTTGTGGGACTGCTGCTGGCAGGTATTTTGTGGACGCTGCTTACCCAGGGCGGAGAAGCAGCCATGGCTGCCCTTTTGCAGGGAGGCAGCGAAGCCGTAACTCTTTGCTTGAAAATGTGGGGCGGTTATATGTTCTGGCTGGGGCTTATGGAGGTAGGCAGCCGGGCGGGACTTATGGAAGGTCTTTCCCGGCTTCTGGCCCCCGTCATTAAAAAGCTTTTTCCCCGGGCAGGGAAGGCCGCCCCCGCCATCACCATGAATCTGGCCGCCAATATTTTGGGCATGGGCAATGCCGCTACCCCCTTTGGTCTGGAAGCCATGGAGCTGATGGAGCAGGAAAACCCCATTCCCGGCACCGCTACTCATGAAATGTGCGCCCTGCTGATCCTTAACGCCGCCTGTCTGGAGCTGCTGCCCACCGGGCAGCTGGCCATGCGTCAGGCCTACGGCAGCCTGCACCCTGCCTCCGTATGGCTGCCTACGCTCCTTTCCTCTGCCTGCGCCACGGGAGCGGCCATACTTCTGTGCCTGTTGTTGGGGAGGAAAAAAGCATGAGTTCTGCCCTGTTGCCGCTGCTTATTATGGCGCTGCTTTTGTGGGCGCTGTATAAAAAGGTTCCTGTATTCTCTGCCTTTTTGGAAGGCGCCGCCAAAAGCCTTCCTCTGTTGGGCCGCATCCTACCCTCTATGGCCGCCATGCTTACGGCCATCTCTCTTATACGCAGCTGCGGAGCCTTAGATGCTTTTTGCACCTGGGTTGCACCCCTGTGCGGCAAAGTGGGGCTGGACAGCCGTCTGCTGCCCCTGTTGCTGCTGCGGCCTCTCTCCGGCAGTGCGGCGGCGGGCATGACGGCGGAGCTGTATGAAGCTTTTGGGCCGGATTCGCTGGTGGGGCATCTGGCGGGGGTGCTCATGGGCTCTACGGAAACCATCTTTTACACGCTGGGACTGTACTTCGGCGCAGCGGGCATAAGACGCTCCCGGTATACTCTGCCGGCCGCCCTGCTCTGCACGCTCATTGCGGCTTTATCCGGTTTGTTTTTCGGCACGCTCCTGTACTGAATGTTTCATTCTCGTTTCATTCTGAACTATTCCCTTATAAAAATGAACATATTTCAGATTGACAGTCTGCATTCCTCATGGTATCATGGGCAATAAATAATATATTATCTGCATTTTGAACTATTTTTTCTTTATGGGAGGTTAAAAATGAACGCAAAAGTCTTTTCGGATAAACTTCGGCAGGCCATGGAACAGCGGGGACTCACACAGGCGGAGCTGATCCGCCTGGCTGACAGCCGGGGGCTGAAGTTAGGCAAAAGCCAGGTAAGCCAGTACCTTTCCGGAAAGACACTTCCCCGCAAAGGCGTGCTGGAAGGTCTGGCGGGAGTACTGGGCACCCATCCCGCCTATTTTCTGGGACAGGTGGAGCTGGATCCACCCGCTCCGGCAGTTCCCCTTTCCCGCGAACAAAAGGAAGAGGAGCCGTCTTATTCCTTCAGCAAATCCCGCAAGCTGGAGCATGTGCTCTATGACGTCCGGGGACCCGTGCTGGACGAAGCCACCCGCATGGAGCAGGCAGGCACCCATATTCTCAAACTGAACATCGGCAATCCCGCTCCCTTCGGGTTCCGTGCGCCGGATGAAGTGATCTATGACATGGGGCAGCAGCTTACCCAATGCGAAGGCTATTCCGATTCCCGCGGGCTGTTTTCTGCCCGGAAGGCCATTATGCAGTATGCCCAGCTTAAAGGGATCCCAGGGGTAGAGATACAGGATATCTATACGGGCAACGGCGTCAGCGAACTGATCAACCTGAGTCTGTCTGCCCTGCTGGACGCCGGAGACGAAGTGCTGATCCCCGCTCCGGACTATCCCCTGTGGACAGCCTGTGTAACTTTGGCGGGGGGCACTGCCGTACACTATATCTGCGATGAAAGCGCCGACTGGTACCCGGATATAGAGGATATCCGCCGGAAGATCACTAACCGGACCAAAGCCATCGTTGTCATTAACCCCAACAATCCCACAGGCGCCCTGTATCCCAGGGAACTGCTGGAGCAGATCGCCGAACTGGCCCGGCTGCATCACCTGATCCTCTTTTCTGACGAGATCTATGATCGTTTGGTCATGGACGGGGAAAAGCATGTATCCATCGCTTCCCTGGCTCCGGATGTGTTCTGCGTGACCTTCAGCGGGCTTTCCAAGTCCCATATGATAGCGGGTTTCCGCATTGGCTGGATGATCCTCAGCGGCCGCAAAAGTGTGGCCAAAGATTATATAGAGGGAATCAACATGCTCTCCAATATGCGGCTGTGCTCCAACGTACCGGCTCAGTCCATCGTTCAAACGGCGTTGGGCGGGTATCAAAGCGTGGAGCGGTATCTGGAACCGGGCGGACGCATCTATGAACAGCGGGAATATATATACCGGGCGCTGAACGATATCCCCGGGCTCAGTGCCGTGAAACCCAAGGCCGCCTTTTATATCTTCCCCAAGCTGGATGCAAAGAAGTTCAATATAATGGACGATGAGCGCTTTGCCTTGGATCTGCTGCGGGAAAAGAAGATCCTTATCGTGCATGGCAGCGGCTTCAACTGGATCCACCCGGACCATTTTCGTGTGGTCTACCTGCCCCGCATGGAAGTGCTGGAAGAAGCGGCCGTTTCCCTGCGTGACTTTTTAAGCACCTACCGTCAGTAACCCCGCAGATCACCCCTGTCAATTTTATCCCTATATGCTCAAAACGCCTTAAAAGACGAACCGGTGCAGCTATACAAAAAGCCTTCTGCCCGAAATCGCCTCTTTAAGGCGTTTTTATGCTGCGGCGGCACCCACTTATTGTGCCCGTGTGCACATCAGGATCGGTTCTGCCCGCACAGTTTCCTGGAAAGCAACTCTGCTGCCCAGCGATACAGCAACAGCAACCCTGCGCCGAGGAATATGCCGCCCACAATATCCGTGAGCCAGTGAACACCTGAAAAAAGTCTGCCCGTTACCATAAAGCCGGTAAACAGATCCACCGCTCACAACAGATTTTTCTGCAGCCGAGGTCTGCGGATGCGTCGTTTCAGCTGCATACGGGCCGTACCCATAACGCACAGGGTCAGCAACGTGGTGGAAGAAGGATAGGATGCCTCTAAAATCCCCTGGATGTGTACGGGCCGGTAGTTGAGAGCCAGCTTTTCAAACAGCAGATACATCCCGATAACGAGCAGATAAAAGGCCCCCAGCGCCAGTATGTCCGGATCTACTGCAAACGCTTCCGCTGCAGCAGCTGTTTCAGGCCCAGCAGCCCAAAGGCAAAGCCAACGGCTACAGGGAACAGCCCCAGCCAGTCCGTAATGACATACAACGCCATATGTACCCCTGTAAATTGGTGAAAGGCGCCGTTCAGCGCCGCAAAGCCCACGGCGGACCCTTCCGGCCCTATGGGCCGCACGTCCACATAGCAGATCGCCGTCGTCCACAGTATAAAAGCAGCTAATGCACCCAGCGCCTGAAAAAAAGTTGTTTGTTCCATGTGACGATTCATGTTTCTTTCCTCCTCCATGTATGGCAGATGTCTCCTACAGTCTGCCAGCCGGGAATGAAAAAGAAAAGAAACCTGTCGTCACGGCAGGGATACGAAACGTATCAGGAGCGTTTCATCAACAAAAGCACCTTGATCAGCAGAAAAGCCAGAGTAAGAGCCCCTGCTTCTGCCCGTCATAGCTGAAGGAAACGCCCTCCAGCCGTATCTCCCGTTCCAATACAGGCAGATTCTCGCCGCCCTTTGGCGCCGGATCCTTTTCCAACGCCTCCGCCAGTTTTTCTATCAGTCCCATGGCCGCCTTACGGCCTGCCAGCAGGGCGGGCAGTTCCGCCACCGGATCGATCATAAAATTCATCAGGTTTACAAACAGGATCACCGTACCCGCCGTAAGCCCGCTTCCCGTAAGCGCCAGATAAGCGCCTGCCAGAAATACCCCCAACTGGGCCACGATCCCTGTAACGCCGCCAATCATGCCCACCAGGATCTTGAGCCGCCGCTTACTGAACTTTTCTTCCTCCAGCGCCCGGTTGTTCTGCGCAAACAGCCGAAAGATCTCCCGCTCCGCTTTGAAGGTTTTGACCACCGCAAAGCCGCTGAGGCAATCCGTCAGAGCGGCGGTAAAGTTCCGGTTCTGATCCGAAACACGCCGTTCCGCTCCCTGCAGGCGGCTCCCTGTCAATAGGGATGCCAGTAGCGGCAGCACCGTCACTCCTACGGCAATGGCCGTCATCAGGGGCGAATACCAGAGCATCATGCCCAACGCACCCGCAAAGGTCACTGTCTTGGTAATGATGGACAGCTGCTGGGAAAGATACTCTGCCTCTATGCTCCCTGCATCGTTGGTCAGGGCCGAAAGATAGGCTGCCGTACTCTCCTCCCGAAAGGAAGAGATGCTCTTCTGCGTAAGCCGTTCAAAAGCGAACTCTTTATACTGCCGCAGTGCCCGCTCTATAAACCGGGGCTCCGAAGCATACTTCAGTAAAAACAGCAGGATGCAAAGCAGCACAAAGGCTCCGCTTATCTTTGCCAGTGTTTCTACTGACATGGCCCCCGGCACCCCGGACGCCGTATCTATAAGCTGCTGCATGATCCAGGAAACGATCAGATTCAAGGATCCTCCCGCCAGGGCTGCAAATACGGCCAGCGCAAAGGCGGGCAGATTCCCCCTGTAAAACTGTGCCGTTAACTGCTTTTTCAAAGATCTATGCTTCATATGCGCATACCTCCTGCCACAAAGCTGCAAATGTCGGATCCTCCATGGAGGCTACTGCATTTTCCGCACCGTCTTGGGCCGTAAGTCCCAAATCGTCATAGACTCCGGCCTGTTCTCCCGGCATGATGAACCGCAGCGCATCCGGCCGGTATTCCGGGGCTGCATCAAAGATACGCGCCGAAGTTCTGGCCTGGATAAGTGTGCTTCCGGCTTTCTCCTCCGCCCCGGTTTTCCACTGTGCAAAAGCCAGGCAGATCAACAGCACCGCATTGAGTTTATCCAGAAAGCTGATCTTTTCCCCATCCTTCAATCCGGAAAACAGGCTGATGCCCCAGGTGAGCACCAGTTGTGCAGAGGCATAGTCCTTTCGCTTGAGATACAGATTGGTGTATCCCATAACAATACGAACCAGACTGGCAATACTTCGAAGCAGTCCTTCAGAAAGATAAGGCAGCGCCTCCTCCGGGCGATGGCAGTCCCCCGCCAGAATATCCCCTATAAGATCACTGTAAATGCCGTTGGCATTATGTTTTTGCAGCAGCTCTACCGCATCCTGAGGCCGCTTCTGACAAAAGAGGATCCCCGCCATATCTCCGCAAAGGGTGCTGTCGTTAATACGCGGATCCTTATTCTGGGGCAAAAGTTTTCTGGTTCCTTCCAGCAGCTCCATGGCCCGGTGCAGCAGTTGCTTTTCGCCGCTTTCCGTGCCGAAGCACCGGTATATGGCAGCCGCCTGATAAGCTATTTCAAAGGAGTTTGGGTACTTCTTGAGAGCCTTTTCCGCTTCGCCCAGACCTTCCCGGTTCTTTTGGATCCGGAAGTTCTTCAGTCGTTCCACTGTGGCTTCCAGGCGGTTATCCTGCAGTTCATACCCCAGCAGCACATCCACAGAAGTATCGAAGAAAACGGCCAGTTCCATAAGCATGGTCAACTCCGGCAGGGAAAGCCCCGCTTCCCACTTATATACCGCGCCCACCGTGACCCCCAGCACCTCGGCCAGCTGCTCCTGAGTCAGAGCCCGCTGCTTGCGGAAAGTACGGATATTCTGTGCCAGTTGGATAGTCATATGACCGCCCCCTTTTCTTTTACTGCTTTTATTATAACGGATGACAGTCCGAATGAAAACACACCGCTCATACCATCAGGACAATTATTTATAATACTGACAGTACTGTTTTTTAAGTACAGACGTCCCCATATCCTTTGCTCTGATGACCTTCAACCCCAGGTTGAAGGTCTTTGCCTGATATTGGAGCAAAGGTAACCAATGGTATCCTCCTGCGTGCCCTGTCCAACGGTCGGTTGCTTGTATAAACCGCTTCCTTTCCGTATGCTGAAATCATCAAAGCAGGAAAGGATCCGTTTTATGAAAAAGAAATCTTCCGCAATTCAAAACACCGCTTCCTCTTCTTTAAAAAATGAACTGTTTCGCAAGAACCTTGGGAATCTGGCCGGGAGTATTTTGGGTTTGCTGCTGGATCTTGCGCTGACGCTCTTCCTATCCGTGCTGCTGCAGCTGATCGTAGATTCCATGCTAGACGGCGGGAGCGCTCTCCCCTTTGGGACGCTGTTATGGCTGACGGCAGCGTTATTGGGGCTGCTGCTGCTCTATGGCGGCGTGTGGGGATTTTTTCGTCCCCGGTTCCAGGCCCGGGCCATGGGGCAATATAAGGAAGCCGCCTTTTCCCGGCTGCTGCAAAAGAGTATAGCCGCTTTCTCCCGGGAAGGCACAGCTACATATCTCTCTGCCCTGAGCAACGATGCTGCCATCATTGAAGAAAAATATGTGCGGGGCCTTACCCTGCTGTTCTCCTATATCCTGTATGGAGTAGGGATGTTGGCCACCATGCTGCTGTACAGCCCCCTGCTGACAGCGGCTGCCATAGTCTTCTCCCTGCTGCCCCTGGCGGCGGCCTTTGCCACCGGCGCTCGCATGGCTCCTGCCGAAAAGGCCGTTTCCGATAAAAATGCCGGCTATATGGAAACGCTTCGTGATGCTTTGGCGGGTTTTTCCATAATAAAAAGCTTTAAGGCGGAAAAGCAGATCCTGCGGCAGTACGAAATCAGCAGCCGGGAAGCGGAAGCCGCTAAAGCCCGGCGTATGCGCCTGTCCATCCTTATTTACTGTATCAGTTCCATGGCCAGTATCACCGCCCAGCTGGGTGTATTTATCTTTGGCGCCTGGCTGGCCCATACCGGCAATGCCGTGACCCCCGGTATGGTTATTGCCTTTGGGAACCTGATGGGGCAGATGATGTCCACCATAACCGACTTTCCTGAAACGCTGTCCAACCTCAGAGCCGCCAGAGGCCTGATGCGGAAGCTGGATACCGCTTTAAGTGCGAATCTCCGGGACGAAGGGACGGATATCCCCAAAGTCCTGAACTCCGGGATCACGCTGCGGCAGGTGACCTTTGGCTATGAAGCGGATACCCCTGTTCTTCAAAATATAGATGCAGCCTTTGCATCCGGGAAAAGCTACGCTCTGGTAGGGGCTTCCGGCTCCGGCAAGAGCACCCTGCTGAACCTGCTTATGGGGGCCAGCAGCGATTACACCGGGGATATTCTTTACGATGGCCGGGAGCTGCGCACCGTAAGCACCGCCTCCCTTTATGAGCTTGTTTCTCAGGTCCAGCAAAATGTGTTCCTTTTCAACAGCTCCATCCGCAGCAATATCACCATGTTCCGGGAATTCCCTCAAGAGGAGGTAGAGCGTGCCATAGAGCTTTCCGGTTTAAGGCCTCTTCTGGAGCAACGGGGCGAGGACTACCATTGTGGAGAGAATGGCTGCGGCCTTTCCGGCGGAGAAAAGCAGCGGATCTCCATTGCCCGCTGCCTGCTGCGCCATTCCCCTGTGCTGCTGATGGATGAAGGCACCGCCGCCCTGGATGCGGAAACAGCCCGCACCGTTACGGAATCCATTTTGGAGCTGGAAGGGATGACCCGCATTTTAGTCACTCACAATATGGATGGCGGTATGCTCCGCCGCTGCGATTCCATTCTCTGCCTGAAGAACGGCCGCATTGCTGAGCAGGGTGATTTTGAAACGCTGATGGCCCGGAAGGGGTATTTCTATTCGTTGTTCACCGTCAATCAGTAATGCAATATCCATTTTCCGGAAATAAAGGGAAAACTCGGCGCAAATATGCGTACAAACTGTTTCGGAAGTGATAACTTTCCCCCGTTTCCATTGCTTTTTATACGCTTTATGATACCATGAACCCATGAAACGATTGCTTACATCCATAAAACGGCTTTGGGCTGCCAGCTGCATATGCCTGCTGCTGTGTCTGCCCCTTCGTATTTCCTATGGTGAGACTGGCCTAACCCTTTCTTTGCCGCAGGGAGACGGCAGCGTTTATATGCAGCTGCTGGAAGGGCAGGATGTGTTGGCCTTGCCCCTGCGGCTTGCGGGGGATGGGTTGAATGAGACCCTGTTTCTTTGCAGTGCACAGCTGGACATTGGCTATGACCCCGCCCGGCTGACCTACCTGGGAACGGGGGAAACACTTGCGCAAACTTACGGCTGCCAGTACACAGATCCTGCTTCCGGGCAGGAGGAACCCCAGACCTGGGTGGTAAACGGGCAGGAACCGGGAACGGTGCGGCTGGCCTTTGCCAGTGGTTTTCCCTGCCGGACGGAAGAGGCTGTGCTGACCCTGTATTTTGCCCTTCAGGAGTCTGCCCTTCCGGGAGATGCTCTGATCTTTTCTATCCAGAATGCAGCTCTGACCTTTGCAGATGCAAAGGGACAGGTTATTTCCGATACGATGCTTTCCACGGCCTCGGGGCCCCTGCTTCTGCCTTCCTCTCCTTCAGCCGTCCCCAGCGTTCAAACGCTTCAAACGGTAGCGGATCCCCTTCCAGCTGCCCGCCCAGCGCCCTTGCGCATTGCTCTGTATGTACTTCTGGGGTTGACATTGGTAGGTCTTGCCTGCCTGCTGGCGGCCTTGCTGCTGCACCGCAAACGCTGACCTTGGTTCTTTCCCTGCCTCCGGCACTTCCGGAGGCTTTTTTTGTGCTTTTACACTTTACCTGAGCGAACTGAACGTACGAAGCTCCATTTAAGCGGCAAGCCCCGCTTTTGTGTCTTTTCCCGATAGGCTTAGCCGCGCCTTGCTTTTCCGTTTGAGCGAACATGTGCCAAAATGCTGCAAAAGTCTATGAAATGCCGCTTTCTCACATAACTGCGGTTCTTACAAACCGTTAGTAAAGTAGACCGTTATATAAACGTTTTCCACACAGCGCCATCCCGAACCCCTTCCCGGGCATGAAAAAAGAGCCGGAATGACCCGGCTCCCGTGTATGTACTGTGCAGATTAACGCTCCTCCCGGAAATAAGGCATACCCAGGCTCTGAGGAGGCTGATCCTCCCGGCGGCGGCGCAGGGATACGGCCACCAGCACGATAACGGTGGCAATATAAGGCAGCATTTTATACAGCTCCTTTACCGCAAAGTTGGCACCGGTAGGCAGATACAGATACAGAATGTACAATCCCCCGAACAGAATGGAGGACAGCACCCCCACATTGGGCCGCCAGATGGTGAAGATGACCAGTGCAATGGCCAGCCAGCCTCTGTCGCCAAAGGCATCGTTGCTCCACACGCCGCAGGCATAGTCCATGATGTAATATAGGCCGCCCAGACCGGCGATCATGCTGCCCACGCAGGTGGCAACGTATTTATACCTGGTCACGTTGATGCCCGCTGCATCCGCCGTTTTGGGGCTTTCGCCTACAGCCCGCAGGTTCAGTCCGATACGGGTGCGCTTGAGTATATAGGAAGTGATCAGCGCAACGATCACCGCCAGATATGCCAGGAATCCGTAGCTGAAGAACAGCTTGCCCACCACGCCCAATTTATCGGCAAAAGGCAGGGAACGGCTGAAATACAGACTGGTAGCGGAAAGAGCAATGGAAGGTATCTCGCTGCCGGTAAGCTTGATAAGAGATCCTCCAAAGAAGTTTCCAAAGCCCACGCCAAAGGTGGTCAGGGCCAGACCCATAACGTTCTGGTTGGCCCGCAGCGTTACGGTCAGGAAGCAGTACAGCAGCCCCATGAGAAAGGATCCCAGCAGGGAGCACAGCATCGGAATACCGATAGCCAGAAAAGCGTTCATATTGGCGGCTCCCGCAGAGTGCTCATAGAAGAAGGCGCCGATAACGCCGCTGATGGCTCCTACATACATGATGCCGGGAATACCCAGATTCAGGTTGCCGGATTTCTCCGTCAGGGTCTCACCGGTGCTGCCGAACAGCAGCGGGATGGACTGGGCTACTGCCCGGGGAAAGAAAGCAAAGAAATCAAAAAACATTGGCTGCGCCCTCCTTCTTTGCAGATTTGCGGAAGTGAATCTGATAGCTGATAAAGAACTCGCTGCCGATGATGAAGAACAGGATGATGCCCGTCAGTATATCGGCAAAGGAGTGGTTCAGGCCAAATTTGGTGGAGATCTCCGAAGCGCCCCTGCCCAGCAGCACCAGCAGGAAGCTGGTAAAGATCATCAAAAACGGGTTGAACTTGGCCAGCCAGCTGACCATTACGGCGGTAAAACCTCTTCCATCGGCAATGGTGGTGGTCAGAGTATGATCCGTGCCGCCCACCAGCAGCAGACCCGTAATGCCGCAGATGGCTCCGGAAAGAAGCATGGTGCGGACAATTACCTTTTCCACGTGGATGCCCACATACCGGGCGGTGCGCTCGCTTTCGCCCACCACGCTGAGCTCATAGCCATGCTTGCTGTAGCGCAGATAGATGAACATGAACACGGTAATAGCCGCTACCACCAGCACGTTCAGCAGATATTTGTAGCTCCCGATCTGGGGCAGCCACCCCAGCTGGGTACCCTGATTGATGATCCCGATCTTACCGGCGCCCTTGGGTACTTCCCACACGATGACAAAAAATGCCACCAGCTGGGTCGCAATATAGTTCATCATCAGGGTGAACAGAGTTTCGTTTGTATTCCATCTGGCCTTGAAGAAGCCGGGAATTCCCGCCCATATGGCTCCGGCGGCAATGCTGGAAACCACCATGCACACAATGATCAGCCAGTTGGGAAAGATATCCCGCAGGCAGATCATGCAGGCAGCGCTGGCCAGACCGCCCATAAGGATCTGACCTTCTGCGCCGATATTCCAGAAGCGCATCTTAAAGGCAGGCGTCACCGCCAGAGAAGCACACAGCAGAATGGCCAGATTCTGAAACAGTACCCATGCTTTCCGGGGGGTACCGAAACTCCCCTGCAGGATTGCCTTGTATACGGCAATGGGATTTTCACCGGTGAACACCGTGGTAATCAGGGCGCATAGTATCAGCGCCAGTATCAGGGCAATACCACGAATGGCCCAAGCTTTGGGCCAGGGAAGAGCCGCCCGCTTGGTAATATGGATCAGGGGCTCCCGGTTCTTTTTCTTCAGGTTGTTACTCATGGGTCTGTTCACCTCCCAAGCGGGTCATCATCATGCCTACGGTGCGCTTATCTGCCCCGCGGCCCGGCACAATGCCGCTGACTTTTCCGTCGCAAAGCACCAGAATACGGTCTGCCAGCTCCAGCAGCACGTCCAGATCTTCGCCGACAAAGACTACGGCCACGCCCTTCTGCTTCTGCTTATTTACCAGATCGTAGATCACATAGGAGGAGTTGATATCCAGTCCCCGCACCGCATAAGCTGTCAACAGCACCTTGGGGGCCAGCGAGATCTCCCGCCCTACCAATACCTTCTGTACGTTGCCGCCGGAAAGCCGCCGCACGGGTGTGGAGATGCCGGGGGTCACTACTTCCAGCTCCTTGACCACCTGATCCGCCAAGTTGTAAGGTGTCTTGCGGTCGGTAAAAGCGGTCTTTCCCTTACGGAAGGAGCGGAGCATCATGTTGTCTGCCAGGTCCATATTGCCTACCAGCCCCATGCCCAGCCGGTCCTCCGGCACAAAGGAAAGGGTCACGCCCTTTTCTTCTATCTTCAGGGGATCCAGCCCCAGCAGTTCGCTGCTCCGGCCTGCATCATCCACAAACCTGACGCTGCCCTTTTCTGCCGGTTGGAGCCCCGCAATGGCTTCGAGGAGCTCTTTCTGACCGCTGCCGGAAATGCCGGCGATGCCCAGTATCTCTCCGCTGTTGATGGTGAAGGAAACGTCCTTAAGCTTCAGCACTCCGTCCTCACTGCGGACGGTAAGATTTTCCACCTGAATACGAGGCTTGGGATCCACAGGCTCCGGCCGGTCGATATTCAGTGTCACCTGCCTGCCCACCATCATGTTTGTCATCTCCTGGGCGTTGGTGTTTCGTGTGATCAGATCTCCGATAAACTTCCCGTGACGCAGAACTACCACACGATCGCTGATCTCCTCCACCTCGTTGAGTTTATGGGTGATGATGATCACGGCTTTGCCAGCCTTTTTCATGTTCTTCAGGACGGCAAACAGTTTTTCCGTCTCCTGAAGGGTCAGCACGGCGGTAGGCTCATCCAGAATCAGGATATCTGCCCCCCGGTAGAGTACCTTGACGATCTCTACGGTCTGCTTCTGGGAAACGGACATATTATAGATCTTCTGGTTGGGGTCTACCTCAAAGCCATACTGGCTGCAAATCTTTTTGATTTCCTCCGCCACGGCCTTCATGTCCAGCCGCTGCTTTCCGGGAAGACCCAAAATAATGTTTTCCGCCGCCGTCAGCACGTCTACCAGCTTGAAGTGCTGGTGGATCATGCCTATACCCAGGTCGAAAGCATCCTTGGGACTGCCGATGGTAACGGGCTTTCCGTCTACCTCGATCTCCCCGTCGTCAGGAAAATAAATGCCGGAGAGCATATTCATCAGCGTAGTCTTGCCGCTGCCGTTTTCTCCCAGCAGCGCCAGGATCTCTCCCCGGCGGATGTCCAGGTCCACCTTGTCGTTTGCCACGATGGAGCCAAAGACTTTGGTAATGCCCCGCATTTTGACCGCTATGTTCGTTTCCAAGTGCGTCCCCCTGTTTTTCTCCGGATGGCCGGAGGGATTTGGATATGAAAAGGAGTCCCGTCCCATAAGGGCGGGACTCCCCGTCAGCTTAAGATGCTATGCGATTAATACTTCTCGTCCAGCAGGTTGATGCCGTCGATGCGCAGATCGAAGTAAGGTGCGCTGCGGTAGTTGGACTCATCGAAGTAACCGTCATGAATGACCTCGGTGTCCTTTTCATAGGCAGGATCGGTGTCCACGTCGGCCAGGTAGCTGTCCAGCTGCTTGCCGTCTACGGTGAAGGTGGTCACATCGTATACATGGATGGTGCCGTCTTCCAGACCCTTCTTAACTTCTTCCAGCTTTTCTGCGGTGCCCTCAGCGGCTACATTGGTGTTGATGTCGGTAAGGACAACGGAGCCTTCCTTCAGGCCGCCGCACCAGTCATAGGGGATCTCTTCGCCGTTCATGGCTGCCTTGATGGCAAACACGAAGTAGGGAGTCCAATCGATCCGGGAGGATACGATATAAGTGTTGGGGCAGGCAGCTTCGGTAGAGCCGTTATAGGAGACGTTGGGGATACCGGCGGTCTCACAGGCAGTGGGAGCGCCCATGGAGTCGGCATGCTGAGAGATCAGCTTGCAGTCGCGGCCGATCAGAGCCTGAGCGCCTTCCTTCTCGGCGGTCTCGTCATACCAGGAACCGGTGAAGGTTACATCCATGGTGACCGTGGGGCACACGGAGCGGGCGCCCAGGAAGAAAGAGGTGTAGCCGGAAACCACTTCGGCATAGGTGAAGGCACCGATGTAGCCGATCTTGGCTTCTTCTGCGGTGAACTTGCCGGCGGCGATCATCTCATTCATCTTGAGACCGGCGGCCACGCCTGCCAGGTAACGGCCCTGATAAATGTGGGCAAAGGCATTGTGGTAGTTGGCGATCTTCTCGGTATGTGCTTTGGTACCGGTGGCATGGCAGAACTGCACGTTGGGAAATTCCTTGGCGGCCTGAATCATGAAGTCCTCATGACCAAAGCTGTCGGCAAAGATGATGTCGCAGCCTTCATCCACCAGCTCGGCGGCGGCGTTGTAGCACTCCTGTCCCTCGGGGACGTTCTTGCGGATAATGACCTGGTCATCGGTAAGCCCCAATTCGGCCTTAGCAGCGTTGGCGGCGTTGATGAAGTTCAGGTCATAGGTGGAGTTTTCGTCATGCAGGAAGATAAAGCCGACTTTAAAATCAGACTTTGCCTCTTCGCCTTTCTTTGCTTCCCCGTCGGCGCAGGCAGCCAGGGCGCATACCATGACCAGGCACAGGAACAGGGCAATCAGTTTCTTCATGAAAATGGTTCCTCCTTATTGTTTTTGTTGCTATCTTTTCATCCTCTTGGATGCTGCAACCGGAAAAGGGGGCCAATCCGAGTATCAATGCTTCTTTATTTTAGCATGGCCCCTGGGGTAATTCAACCGGAAAATCAACGTTTTACTTAAAAAATAGGTTTTTATTGTATCACGGTCTTAATGCGAGATGCAACCTATATTAAATTTTGTTGTGCTAAAGATGTTTTTGTGGGTGTCTCCTCCGTTGCGTTTCTGAAGAAGCGCAGATATACTGTATATACGCACTTTAAGGAGACGCCCATGGATACGCTTTCCCTTCATGCACTATTGAATCTGACACCCGGGCAGGGGCCTGTGGCCCTTTGCGGCAGCGGTGGAAAAACCTCTTTATGCTATGCTCTGGCTCGGGAAGCTCTGGCCGCCGGCAGCAGGACCGCCGTGACCACCACCACCCACATGTTCCGCCCGGATAAATCCTGGCAGGCCTTGTGGCAGGGGACAAAAGCCGAAGAAATACTTGCCATCCTTGAAAGCGGACGTCTGCCTGTCTGCGGCCGTCTGGAAGGGGGCAAATTTACCTTTGGCGGTCAATCGCAATGGCAGACGCTGGTCAGCACCGTCCCCTGCCTGTATGTGGAGGCTGACGGCTCCAGACGGCTGCCGCTGAAATTCCCAAACAATACGGAACCCGTGCTCCTGCCGGAGATCCGTCACATTTTTGTGGTAGCCGGGCTAAGCGGGCTGTACCGCCCCGCAGAGCAGGTCTGTCATCGCTGGGCTTTGGCCCGGGAGCGTCTCCCCAAGCTGCCGGAAAACATGGATGAGGCCGCCGTTGCCGAATTGCTTTGGGCAGGCTATGGCTCATATCATCCCCAATTTATCCTGAATCAGGCGGATACGCCGGCGCTCCGGCAGGCAGGCGAGCACATTGCCGCACTTCTGCAGGAAAGGGGCGCTGAAGCTGTGTACATCCTTTCTCTGAAGGAGATGGGCCTGCATTATGTTTGAGCAGAAAGGCGGGATGTTTTTGCCATGAGGGGGACGAGCAGTCATGACAAAACATCCCGCAACAGAAGGGGAAAGTAAGTTAGCAGTTTTCAGTCATTATATCCAGAATTTCCCGGTCGGTTTCCCGCATTCCCAGGCGTGCCATACGGCCCACGGTAACAATGGTGTTATCCACGCCTTTTTTAATAATGCCTTCCCCATCCAGGAACTGATTTTTTCCGTTCAAATACATTTCATAGCCCAGCAGGCCTGCTTCCACAGCCATGGCGATCTTAGCCGCACAGGAGGGTTTAGCTCCATCGCACACCATGCCGGAAAGAATAGCCAGCGTGTTGACCACCGTGTGGGCAATTACTTCCAGCCGGTAACCGTGCATATAGGCAATGCCCGCTGCGGCCCCGCAGCCTGCACTGACAGCTCCGCAAAAAGCAGACAGACGGCCGATGCTGGTCTTTTGGTGAATGGTGATCAGGTCGGACACCAGCAGGGATCTGTACAGCAGATCCTTGTCCGCCTTGAGCTCCTCCGCGTAGGCGATCACAGGCAGGCTGGCCGTCATGCCCTGATTGCCGGAGCCGGAAACGATGATCACAGGCAGCTCACAGCCGCTCATACGGGCATCAGAGCCTGCTGCCGCCATGGCACGGGCCCGAACCCGAATATCGTCTCCCCGCTCCTTCAGCAGCGTACGGCCGATCTGGGCACCCCAGGGGTTCTTCAGGCCTTCCTGCGAGATGGCGCTGTTGTAGGCAATCTGCCTGGACAGCACTTCTTCCACATCCTTGAGATCCACAGAGTCTGCAAACTCCAGGATCTTTTCCACAGATAGCCATTCATAGTGAGGCGCTTCCGCATTGGGCTGCTCTGCCTGCGCCCCGGTGCTCTCCTGGGAGAAGAGGCAAACGCCGTCCTTTTCAATCCGAGTGATGTTGGTATGAAACTCTTCAATGACCACACGGGCGCTGGAATCCCCGGCCTTTACCGTGATGGCAATGTAAAAAACTTTTCCGTTATGAGCGGGCACCACCTGAATGGTGTGTGTATCGCAGTAAACTTTTATCTGCTCTCTGGCCTCAGGGCTCACCCTGGAGATCACCTGAAGCTGCGCATCCGCATCCCCGGCCACAATACCGGCAGAAGCAGCGGCAGGGATACCCCGCATATGCCCCGTATTAGGCACCACCACGCTCTTTACGTTTTTGATAATGTTCCCGCTGGCCTCCACCAGACAGGACTCGGGCAGCGTCCCCAAAGCAGCGCGGGCCTTAGCCGCTGCATAGGCAATGGCAATGGGCTCAGTGCAGCCCGTGGCGGGGATCAGCTCTGCTTCCAGAATGCGGATATAGGCAGCGTACAGCGGATCATGCTTTTCCATGGACATATTGGGAGATGCTCCTTTTAAAAATTTCTCTCTAAAAAATACACAGCAGGAGAGGCAGGCAGGGCCTCTCCTGCTGGTATCAAATGAATTTGGCTACTACTGAATGGACTTACTCGATGCCCAGTACCTTGAAGTTGGCGGCTTCGGCGGTCTGCTTGAGAACGTCGTCAGCAACAGCTTCCTTGAGGGTCACGATGCAGGTGCCGTCCACATGGCTGGCAACGGCTTCTTCTACCTGGGGCAGGGCTTCCATGGCTCTCTTCAAACGGCCTTCGCAACCGCCGCAGTGGATACCTTCGATCTTCATGAGCTTCTTCATAGTGATGATTCTCCTCTCAAAAAATTCTGTTGGTTGAATGCAAGTACTTTGTTACTCGATGCCCAGTACCTTGAAGTTGGCAGCTTCGGCGGTCTGCTTGAGAACGTCGTCAGCAACAGCTTCCTTGAGGGTCACGATGCAGGTGCCGTCCACATGGCTGGCAACGGCTTCTTCTACCTGGGGCAGGGCTTCCATGGCTCTCTTCAAACGGCCTTCGCAACCGCCGCAGTGGATACCTTCGATCTTCATGAGCTTCTTCATAGTTCTTGAATCTCCCTTCTCAGTTCTCTTTTTTGGTTTATATTACAGCGTCAGCTTGTTAGTTGATGCTGTTTACCACGTAACCGCAGGTCTCAATGGCCTTCTTAAGGGTGTCATTGGGAACGTCTTTGCTCAGGGTGACGATAGCATTGGCTTTCTCGTGGCTGGCTACGCACTCTTCCACACCGGGGATGGCTTCCAGAGCGTTCTTTACGGTGTTCTCACAGTGACCGCACATAAGTCCGGTGATGCTGATGGTCTTGGTGATGGTCTGGCCAGCGGGAGCGGCCTTGACAGCCTTGTGCTTGCGCTTCTTGTCGTGGCTGGCGTCATTCATCTTGAAGAAGTTAAGACGCAGAGCGTTGGAAACCACGCAGAAGCTGCTCAGACTCATGGCGGCAGCGCCCAGCATGGGGTTCAGCTCGATGCCGGCCCAAATGAAGCATCCGGCGGCCACGGGGATACCGATGGTGTTGTAGAAGAAGGCCCAGAACAGGTTCTCATGGATGTTGCGCAGCGTGGCGCGGCTCAAACGAATGGCAGCGGGTACGTCGGAGAGACGGCTCTTCATGAGCACAACGTCCGCGGCATCGATGGCTACGTCAGTACCGGCGCCGATGGCGATACCGATGTCGGCTCTGGTCAGGGCGGGAGCATCGTTGATACCATCGCCTACCATGGCAACCTTGCCCTTCTTCTTCAGCTCACGCACAACGGCTTCCTTACCGTCGGGCAGAACGCCTGCGATGACTTCGTCCACACCGGCCTGGGCGCCGATGGCTTTGGCGGTACGCTCGTTGTCGCCGGTGAGCATAACAACGTGGATACCCATATTCTGCATTTCCTTAACGGCCTGAGCACTGTCGCTCTTGATAACGTCGGCAACGGCGATGATACCGATAAGGTCATTGTCCTTGGCAAAGAACAAGGGGGTCTTGCCCTGTTCGGCCAGCTTCTCGGATTTCTCCTTCAGGGTGTTGGAAATAGTGCTCTGGGTGCTGATGAACTTGTAGTTGCCGCCGGTGAGCTTGGCGCCCTTCCAGGTGGCGGTCAGGCCGTTGCCGGGGAGAGCCGCAAAGTCGGAAACTTCGTCGGCAACCAGCTTGTCTTCTTCAGCCTTCTGCAGAATAGCACGGGCCAGAGGATGCTCGCTCTTTCTTTCCAGAGCATAGGCCATGGTCAGCAGATCCTTCTCGGAAACGCCGGCAGCAGGGATAATATCGGTGACCTTGGGTTCGCCGGTGGTGATGGTACCGGTCTTATCCAGTGCAACGATATCCATCTTGCCGGTTTCTTCCAGAGATACGGCAGTCTTGAAGAGGATGCCCTTCTTGGCGCCCATGCCGTTGCCTACCATGATGGCCACGGGGGTAGCAAGACCCAGTGCGCAGGGGCAGCTGATGACCAGCACGGAAATACCGCGGGCCAGGGCGAAACCAACGTCCATTTTGCCTTCGTGACCAATGATCAGCCACACGATGGTGGTGACGATGGCGATGCTGATAACGGCAGGTACGAACACGCCGGAAACCTTATCGGCAACCTTGGCGATAGGAGCTTTGGTGGCGGCTGCGTCGCTGACCATCTGGATGATCTGGGAGAGGGTGGTATCCTCGCCGACGCGGGTGGCCTGGCACTTAATGAAGCCGGACTGGTTCAGGGTAGCGGCGGAAACGGTGTCGCCTTCAGCCTTATCCACAGGGATACTTTCGCCGGTAAGAGCGGCTTCGTTTACGGCGCTGTGGCCTTCCAGAACGATACCGTCTACGGGGATATTCTCGCCGGGACGAACCACAAAGATGTCGCCCTTCTGCACCTGATCAATGGAGATCTCCTGCTCCTGACCGTCGCGGATGACCACTGCGGTCTTGGGGGCCAGTTTCATCAGGCTCTTGAGAGCATCGGTGGTCTTGCCCTTGGAGCGTGCTTCCAGCATCTTGCCTACGGTGATGAGGGTCAGGATCATGGCGGCGGACTCGAAGTACAGGCCGTGACCGATCATGTGTGCATGATGGACCATTCCCTTTGCCAGAACCATGGTCATCTCAAAGACCTGCTCGGTGCTGTAAACAAAAGCGGCGGTGGAACCCAGAGCGATCAGGGTATCCATGTTGGGGGAACGATGCCAGAGGCTCTTGAAGCCGTTGATAAAGAACTTCTTGTTGATGACCATGACGATGATGGTGAACAGCATCTCAATGAGAGCGACCATCATGGGGTTGAAAATGACCTCGCCATCCTCTGCGGTGACAGCCATGAAGGAGGGGTAGGGCCAGTTCCACATCTTGACGCCCATGGAGAAGTACATGAGGATGGTCAGGAAGATGACGGACCAGATGAGGCGCTTCTTAAGGAGTGGCGTTTCTTTATCTTTGAGGGCCTCTTCGGCAGCAGCCTGAGAGCTGCTCTGAGACGTGGCGGCGCCCTTTTCGGTGCAGCCATAACCGGCGGCGGTGACCGCGGCGATAACGTCGGCGGGGTTGGCGGTGCCTTCCACACCCATGGAGTTGGTGAGCAAGCTCACGGAGCAGCCAGTGACGCCCTTCACCTTGGTGACGGCCTTCTCAACCCTGGCGCTGCATGCTGCGCAGCTCATTCCGGTTACGTTGTATTGCTTCATGATACCTCCATAATCCGGCATCGGTTTTGAACCGTATGCCAATATTTTTTCCTGTATACCCTCTAGGAGCATCTTGATTATATACCCCGCACGGGTATAGCGTCAACTGGTTTGTAAAACTTTTTTACTTATTTTTTTACAATTTTTTAGAAATGGGTTTGTGTGGGGGACATACCCCCACACAGTATCTTTTCTTTGCTTATTTGAGTGCGATAAGTACCAGCAACCCCAGCAGCAGTCCCAATGCGCCTATACATATGAGGGAAGCCAGTGCTCCCTTTCTGCATACCTTGTAATTACGCATATAGTTATGCTTACGGAACAGATAAGCGGCCAGCAGACCCGGAATGGGCAGCAGGAAGCTCAGCAAGCCGTAGAAGAAGCTGCCTCTGTCGCCGGCAGGCCTGTCCAGAATAACTTCTCTGGAGGTGGTGTCTACGGCAGGGCCTTCTTCCGGTGCTTTTGCATTCACGCCCACGATGAACAGGGTGTGCAGGGGCACGTTCTTTTCCCGCAGGGCTTTGTATGCCTCCAGCTCTTCGGTATTGCCATACACATAATGGTCGTGACCGATAAGGGTGAGCTTGGGAGGATCCGCTTCCGTATAATTGTGCTGAGAGGGATCATAGGTGTTCAGCACCTTGTTTCGCTCCAACCGGGGATCCGGCAGGGGAATGGCGGAGATCAGAGACCGGGTATAGGGGTGCAGCGGGTAGTTGAACAGTTCCTCGCTGGTAGCGATCTCCACGATCTGCCCCTTGTAAATAACGCCGATACGGTCGGAAATATACCGAACGATGGAAAGGTCGTGAGCAATGAACAGGCAGGTAGTGTTTCTTTCCCGTTTGAACTTGTTCAGCAGATTGAGGATCTGAGCGCGGATGGATACATCCAGTGCGGAAATGGGCTCGTCTGCTATGACCAGCTCCGGTTCCATGACCATGGCACGGGCCAGACCTACACGCTGGCGCTGACCGCCGGAGAACTCATGAGGATACCGTGTCAGATGCTCGGGAAGCAGACCCACCTCCTCAATGATCTCTTCCACCTTGCGGACACGATCCGCTTCGTTTTCATACAGATGGAAGTTGTGCAGCCCCTCGGAGATGATCTGATCCACGGTGGCCCGCTCGTTCAGGGAAGTGGCGGGATCCTGGAACACCATCTGGATGTTTCGGATGACCTGCCGGTCCAAAGCCTTGGGGATCTTGCCGGAGATGCGCACGCCTTTATAGTAGATAGCGCCCTTTGCACAGGGGTTGGCCCGGATCACAGCCCGGCCAACAGTGGTCTTACCGGAGCCGGATTCCCCTACAAAGGAGAAGGTCTCCCCTTTGTAAATATCAAAGGTCACATCTTTGGCTGCCCGAACCAGGTTGTCGCCCTTACCGAAGTTGATATCCACATGCTGGACGGAAAGGAGGATCTCCTTGCCGTTTTCGGCAATGGGACCGTGCTCGGGGAAGCTATGCGCATGAGTTTTTTTCTTGTTTTCGTTAGCCATAGCGGTTCGTCCTTTATATGTTGAATACTTTTCTCAGGGTTCCGTTGATGCAGCAGATAATCTCCGGCTTCTCCACCTTGGGGGCGCGGGGATCCAGCAACCAGGTCTTGGCGTAATGGGTCTCCGTGACCTTGAACATGGGGGGCTCCTTGAGGGTATCTATCTTCAGGCAGTACGGATTCCGGGGTGCAAAGGCGTCTCCGATGATCCTGTTGTACAGGGAAGGCGGCGTTCCGGCAATGGAATACAGCTCTGCCTGAGGATCGCTGAGCTGCGGCAGAGAGGAAAGCAGCACCCAGGTGTATGGATGGCGGGGATCATAGAATATCTCCTCCACGGTGCCGATCTCTACGATCTGCCCGGCATACAGCACGGCCACCCGGTCTGCCACGTTAGCCACCACACCTAAATCGTGCGTAATGAACACGGTGGTGTAGTGGAATTCCTTCTGCAGATCCTTGATCAGCTGCAGGATCTGTGCCTGAATGGTCACGTCCAGCGCTGTCGTAGGCTCATCGCAGATGAGGATCTTGGGCTGGCAGGACAATGCGATAGCAATAACGATGCGCTGCCGCATACCGCCGGAATACTGGAAGGGATAATCGTCAAACCGGTTTTCGGCATTGGGAATACCTACCTTCTTCATCAGCACGATAGCCCTGCGCCGGGCTTCCGATTCGGAAACGTGCTGGTGCTTGATGATAACGGAGGTGATCTGGTTGCCGATGGTCAAAATCGGGTTCAGGGAGGTCATGGGATCCTGGAAAATGGTGGCGATACGTTCGCCGCGGATATTTGTCCAGTTGCACACGCAGTTATTCTTGGCCAGGTTCAGGTTGGCCGTGCCGCGAATATACTTCCCGTCCTCTTCCAGATACTTGACCCGGAAGATGGCATTTTCAAAGATCTGATTCAGCTGCACATCATTGTTCAGGTCAGCGCCGATCTCCATGGCCTTCTTCAGGGACTTATAGAGCTTATTCAGCAGCTGAGGCCGCTTGTGAGCCGGATAGCGGTTGATGGAAAGATACACCTCTTTAGCCAGGCGCTTGTTTCTTTCCTTGGTCTGCTGAGAGATCTCCCCTGCGCAGTCCTTTTCGTACCGGGCCTTAAGTCCCTGCATCCTCTCGTTGTAGCCGCGGTTATAGGATTCATCGTGAGTGGTCTTTTTCCGGTGATTCTCAATGGTGGCCTTTTTCTTTTCGTCCAGAGCCTTGATCTGCTTATCCAGCGCATCGATCTTCTTGTTCAGTTCCCGGATTTCCGCCCGCTCCCTGCTGCTGTCCAGTGTCAGCTTCAGATTGTGGGCTTCGGTACGGTTGAACACCAACTCCCGCCGCTGCAGTTCAAAGGCCGCAGACTCTTCTTCGCTGAGCGTCAGGCGATCCTGCCGCTCCTTCTCCAGCTGGCGCATTGCCCGGTACATCGGTGCGCCCAGCTCCAGTTTGGAGTACTCATCCAGCTTTCTGCGAGCCTGACGGATGATCACCTCCGCCGCCTTGTTCATGGGGGCACAGATGTTGGTGAGGGAATCGTCATTGAATACGATCTCGCCCTTATCGATAAAGCCGTTGCCGTCCAGCATACCCGCAAAGGTCTTGGTCAACACGGATTTGCCGCAGCCGGATTCGCCTACGATGGCGATGGTTTCATTTTCATAGATATCCAGGGATACGTTGCGGATAGCCGTGAGGATACGGCCGCGCACCCGGAACTTTACGGACAGGTCCTTAATGGACAACAGAACATTTTTTTCTTCCATAGCCAGTTCTCCTTACAGCATGTGGGTCCGGGGATCCGCCGCATCGCCCAGGCTCTGCCCCACCAGGAACAGAACGATGGAAATGAAGGCGGACAGCATGACCGGGCACCAGAATTCCCAGCCCCAGCCGGGGGTAACCATGGCTGCCTGAGAGTTGAAGAGGATCTTACCAAGGGTCATCTCGGAAATACCCAAGCCGATGTAGCTCAGGAAGGCTTCAGAGCCGATGTAACCCGGCAGAGAAGTGGCCGCCATGGTCACGATGAAGGAGATCATGAACGGCAGGATGTTCTTGGTAGCGATCCGCAGTGTAGAGGAACCCAGGCACTTGGAAGCCAGGTTGTAGTCACGGTCCCGGATGATAATGACCTGGGTACGGATGGAATAGGCAATACCGATCCAGCCGGTGATGCACATGGAGAAGATCAAAGTCCAGAAGCTGGGAGAGAACACCATCATCAGCACGGAGGTGACGAAGGTGCCGGGCACCACCACGATAACGTTGCGGATCTCGTTGAGCACCATATCCACTTTCTTGGAAAAGCCCCACACGGCGCCCAGCAGAATACCTATGGTAAAGTTGATCAGGGCGCAGATCAGTGCAATGGAAATAGAGATCCGGGCGCCGTACCACAGGCCGTCAAAGGTGGACTGGCCGGATTCGCCGGTACCAAACAGCCAATGGATGCTGAAGCCGAACTTCTGGAAGGCCTGGCCGGGTGTCAGATGCTTGGCCGAAGGATCCATGATGTTGGCATATTTATCGAATCCTGCAAAAGAAGGATAGATAAAGGTGAACACCAGGATGATAGCCAGCATCAGCAGTACCACGACGTTGGACTTTTTATGGAAGAATACCCGACCCACAGATTTCCAGTAGGAATACCTGGGTGCGGTGATCTTTTCCACAGCGGAAGCATCCTGAGGACAGCTGGCAAAGAGCTCTGCGTCCGAAAGACCCGTGTCGCTCAGGTCGATCAGTTTTTCTTTGGTGTCGATCATATGCGCTTACCTCGCTTTGGATGTATAGGAGATACGGGGGTCGATAACGGACATCAGGATATCGCCCAGGATCGAGCCGATAATGGACAGCGTGCCATAGAAGAACGCTACGCCCAGAATAACGGCATTGTCATAGGCGCCGATGGCCTGGATGAGCAGGCCGCCCACGCCGGGGATAGCGTAAATACGCTCCATCATGATGGAACCGGACAGGGCCATGATGATGGTATTGGGAATACCATGAACCGTGGGGATGGCGGCATTCTTGAAGATATGCTTGGTGAAGATCTCTCCCTCCGTAAGACCGCCTGCACGGGCGAACTTAACATAGTCGGAGTTCATCTGATCCACCATGTATCGGCGCATCCACTTCATGGTACCTGCTACGGAAGCGGCCAGGCTGGCCAGTACCGGCGTAACATACATAAGTGCCGACGGGTTATCCAGAGAGAAGATGACCGGCAGGCCGATATTGATGGCAAAGGCCTTGAACATGAAGTAATAGGCCAGAGACGGCACTGCGATCATGAAGATCACATATGCGTTGCCCAGATTATCCACCCAGGTATCCTTCTTTTTGGCCATGAGAATGCCCAGAGGAAGACCGATCAGGTAGGTGAACAAAGATCCCAGAATGCTGATGATAAAGGAGTAGTAGATCTTGGATCTGCTGTCCTTGACCAGATTGGTATTGGTGTAATCGTCGTCAAACTGATCGGCATACACCAGGTTCAGTTCTCTGGATCCGGCCATATAGGTAGCGGTGTGCAGATCGTCTGCGCTTTCCGCCACCAACCCGGTGGGATAATAGTTGGTGTGTACCACATAGGTGCCCTGGGACTGGGTCATGGTTTCAAAGGCATCGATGCCCTTGTTTACCGTGAAGGATGTCCCCAGGCGGAGCTTAACGAAGTTCTGGTGTATATACGGGAACTGATCGTTGCAGTACAGCAGGTATTTATGATATGTACCGTTTCCGATGATGGCGGGGGAGAATTTTTCACCGCCGTAAACCGGGTCATAGAAGGTGAAGGTCAGCTTCCGCTCCCCAATATCCTCCTGTACATAGTGAATATTGTCAAAGGTGAGCAGACCGGAGAAGAAGCTTCCCAGCCTTTTAAGAACGGGAGTATTCAAATAAGCAAAAAGTGTCTGTCCGCCGCCGGTAGCGATTCGGCTCTTGTTGGCCATGACCGCATCCAGCCGGCAGATGGTATATCCCTTGGATTCGTAGAGCTTGGTGAACTGATCCACATACTTGCGGACCTCATCGGAATCCTTCTCAGCGGTTCTTCCGATGGTGGCCACGGCGGATTTCTCCTCCTCAGTAATCTCTCCTGCATCTACCAGACCGTTGAGATAGTCATTGTAGGTCACGCGGGTCAGATACCCATACTTCTCCCACATGGTATACATGTAGGTGACCTTCTGGTTGTTGGAGAGCTTTACATACTGCTCGTCCTCGGCAAAGATAAGGGTCTTATCCAGCACGAAGAACAGCAGGATGATGATGATACACATGGCGACTACTACCGAGAACAGGCCCCGGAGCAGTCGTTTGAAAAAATACTTCATAGCGCGAACCCCTTTTTGTATGACCGAATGGAGGGAGCGCTCCCTCCATTCGGCTTGTGCGGCTTACGTTGCCGTAAGCTGGAGACCGGTAATTCTTACCAAAGACCCATCCGGGGAGTCAGCCAACCATCGCCGTAAGGCTGGATGCCGTTGAGGTAGCAGATGGGATCGCCGTGATCGGAACCGATGCAGCCCAAACCGCCCATATCGGCATTGTGCTCGGAACCGTTGTTGGTGTTATTGAACACATTCTGGAACTCGGTAACGTTGTTGAGCACCAGCGTATCAAAGCGCACAAGGCCGTCGAAAGCGGATTCGATGCAGGTCTTGAGCACGTAAGCCTGGTTCTGGCCCACTTCATTGTAGGCGGGATAGGGGTAGTCCATGACGATGGGGTTCTCCTTGGAGACCTCGATACCCAGGGTCTTGAGCTCCTCAATGGCCAGCTGCAGTTCAGCCTTGGCCATATCCACATTGTACCAGGCATCCCAGCCATCGGTGGACAGGTTCTTCTCATCCCATACCTTAACGCCTACGTTGTCGGCGTCCAGCTGAGCCTGTACGATAGCGCCGTACCAGGTGCCGGCAGGGAAGGTGGTGGCAGTGCCGTTGATGTCGATGGTCACATCCTCATCCAGCTTTACATAGGTGCCGGGGGTGAGGGTGTTACGCACACTCATCATGGCCAGATCCTCGCCCACGTTCTGGGCCAGGTAAGCGCCGCGGCTGATGGCATGGCCGATAGCACGGCGAAAATGTGCATTCTGCAGAGCAGCGCAGCTGACGGACTTTTCGGCGTCAGTCTTCTGAGAGGGAGCAGCGCCATCCGCCATGTTGGCGTAGGTCTGGCGATGCAGGTTGAACCAGAACAGGAAGGTAATCCGGCCTACGTCGCCAACATAAGCGTACTTGTCAAAGTCACCCTTCTGCTTGGCCAGCTCCAAACGCTGGGTGTTCAGACCCAGTGTCATGGTGACGCCGTTGATGAAGTCATCATAGGTACGGCTCACGTCGCTGCTGTCGCTGAAAATATACTTAACGCCCTTGAGAGTAGCGTTGGCAGCGTTCCAGTAATTTTCGTTGAGCACGTAGGTGATGGAGTTCTTCTCCGTCATGTTGGTGCAGAGGAACTGGCCGCTGATGGCAATATGGTTCTGATCGGTACCGTAGAGATAGGTGGGCTGGGCCTGAGCCTCAGCAAACTCGGCCTGGCCGAATGCGCCGCCCTGGGAGAGGAAGTAGCTCCGGCACAAAGGCAGGAATGCATGCTTCTGGAGCAGGCTGATAAAGTAGGTGGCAGGCTCCTTCAGGGTGTACTGGAGGGTCAGATCATCCACGGCCTTTACACCAACGGTGCTGAAATCGGTGGTCTCACCGGTGAGGTACTCGGTCATACCGGCAATGAAGTTGTTCAGGTCGTAGCAATCCTGCAGGTCGGCCTGATGCTGTGCGGCAGCCACCCAGTCATCGGCGGTGACATCCGCTATCTTGCGGCCCTGAGAATCGACCCAGATCTGGCCGGGGCGGATCTTGATGGTGTAAACGGTGCCATCCTCGGAGATCTCATAGCTTTCAGCCATACGGGGCTGCATGACGCCCTCTGCATCATAAGCAAAGAGGTAGTCGAAGGTGGGCCCGATAATGCCGGCATCGGTGTTGGTGGATGCAGCAAAGATATCCCAGGTAGTGGGGTTATCCACGAAGGTAGAGGTGTAGGTATCCTGGAAAGTGTAACCCTTCTCGTTGAGATACTCCACGGCCTTCTGGATGTAGGTGCCGGTGCCCATGAGCTCATTTCTCAGATCACGGAGGTGATTCTGATCCTCACCGAGAATGATCTCGTTGGTGATGATCATCTGAGACATATCGCTCATATCGCCGCGCCAGGGAGCGTAACCGCCGGAGCAGTATACGATACGGCTCATCTGATAGCCTGCAATGCCGCCATACATGGGGGTGGCAACGCCGCTCTCCAGTACCTTTGCTTCTGCTACTGCCAGCAGCGCATAGCGCTCGGAAACGCTGGAAGCTTCGGTAGCCTTCTGATAATCGGCGTAGAATTCGCCCAGGTTGGCCATATAGATATCCTCGTCGTTGTCATAAACGGCAAAGGTCTTCTCTTCCTCGGCGGGGGTGTCGGTTCCGGCGGGCTCATCCGCGGTGGCGGGAGTGTCGGCTCCGGTTGCGGGGGTCTTGTCGTTTTCGCTGGTTCCGTTGGCCGCAGTGTTTTCTGCGCCCTTGGAGCAAGCTGCAGTTCCGAGAATCATCATCACTGCCAGCAGCAGCGCCACGATTCCCTTGGTCCATCTTACCTTCATGTGTGAGTCCCTTTCTTTTTTCTCTATTTCAGCCCACCGGGGATGGCTCCCCGGTGAGCATGAAAACTGCTTTAGCTTTTAGCGCCAAAAGCCTGCGCTGTTTCTTACCACAGCCCCAGCTTCTGGGTCAGCCTGCCGTCGCCGTAGGGCAGGAGGCCATCCAGATAGCAGATGGGATCGCCGTGGTCGGAACCGATGCAGCCCAGACCGCCCATGTCGGTGTTGTGCTCGGAACCGTTGTTGGTGTTGTTCCCTACGTTGAGGAACTCGGTCACGTTGTTCAGGGGCAGGGCATCAAACCGCACAAGGCCGTCAAAGGCGGATTCGATGCAGGTCTTGAGCACGTAGCACTGGTTCTGACCTACCTCGTTGTAGGAGGGGTAGGGGTAATCCATAACGATGGGGTTCTCCTTGGAAACCTCATAGCCGGCTGCCTTTAACTCTTCAATGGCGATCTGCAGCTCTTCCATGGCCTTCGCGGGGTTGTACCAGGCATCCCAACCGTCGTTGGTCAGGTTCTCGGCATCCCAGATCTGCAGGCCGAAGTTGTCGGCGTCCAGCTGGGCCTGTACGATAGCGCCGTACCAGGTCCCCTTGGGGAAGGTGGTGGCGGTGCCGTTGATATCGATGGTCACATCCTCCTCCAGGTTCACATAAGTGCCGGGGGTGATGGAGTTACGCACACTCTGGAGAGACAAATCCTCACCCACATTCTGGCTTACATATGCACCCCGGTCAATAGCATGGCCGATGGCCAGGCGGAAGTGCTTGTTCTGCAAAGCAGCGCAGCTGAGCGCCTTTTCTGCCTCGGTCTTCCGGGAAGCGCCGGCGCCATCCGCCATGTTGGCGTAGGTCTGGCGGTGAATATTGAACCAGAACAGGAAGTGATCCGGCCTACATCGTTAACAAAGGCATACTTTTCAAAATCGCCCTTCTTCTTGGCCAGTTCCAGACGCTGACTGTTCAGATACATGGAGACTACAGTGCCGTTCATGAAATCGTCATAGGAACGGGATACATCACTGCTATCACTGAAGGTCAGCTTTACAGCCTTCAGATTGGCATTGGAAGCATTCCAGTAGTTCTCGTTAAGCACATAGGTAACGGAATTCTTTTCCGTCATGTTGATGCAGAGGAACTGACCGCAGACAGCAACATGGTTCTGGTCGATACCGTACTGGTAGGAGGGTTTGGACTGAGCTTCGGAGAAGGCATCCAGACCGAAAGCGCCGCCCTGAGAAACAAAGTAACTCCGGCACAGAGGCAGGAACCCAGTCTTCTGGAGCAGACTCATAAAGTAAGTGGCCGGCTCCTTCAGGGTGTACTGGAGAGTCAGATCATCCAGTGCCTTTACGCCTACGGTGGAGAAATCGGTGGTCTCGCCGGTAACATAGGCGGTCATCCCTTCGATGTAATTGTTCAGGTCGTAGCAATCCTGCAGGTCGGCCTGGTGCTGGGCGGCCGCCACCCAGTCGTCGGCGGTAACATCTGCAACCTTGCGACCCTGAGAATCCACCCAGATCTGGCCGGGGCGGATCTTCAAGGTGTAAACCTTGCCGTCCTCGGAGATCTCGCAGCTTTCAGCCAGATGGGGCTGAAGCACACCTTCTGCATCATAGGCATACAGATAATCCAGTGTGGGGCTGATTATGCCGGAATCATTAGAGGTGGAAGCGGCAAAGATATCCCAGGTGGTAGGGTTATCTACAAAAGTAGAGGTGTAGGTGTCCCGGAAGGTATATCCCTTCTCGGTGAGGTATTCTACAGCCTTGGTCATGTAAGTGCCAGTACCCACCAGATCGGCGCGGAGCTTTTTCAGGTGTTTATAATCTTCCGCAGTGATGATCTCATTGGTGATTACATACTGGGTCAAATCCGACATGGTGCCGCGCCAGCCGGCATATCCGCCGGAGCAGTATACGATACGGCTCATGTTATAACCGGCCGTGCCGCCATACATGGGGGTGCCTACGCCGCTTTCGATGGCCTTGGCTTCTGCCACGGCCAGCAGGGCATAGCGCTGGGAAACATTCTCCGCAGTGGTGGTGGCCGCCTGGAAGGCTTCATAGAATTCGCCCAGGTTGGCCATGTAGATGTCCTCGTCGTTGTCATACACGGCGAAGGGCTTCTCCTCTGCGGGAGCATCGGTGGTTTCGGGGGTAGTTTCGTCGGGAGTGGTCTTGTTGGCTTCGGTGGTGGTCTGCTTGTCGTTGTCAGCCTTTACTGCGGGTTCAGCGCCCTTGGTGCAGGCTGCGGTTCCGAGAATCATTATCACGGCCAGAAGCAGTGCAGCAATTCTCTTGGTCCATCTTTCCTTCATGTTTGTTCCCCTTTCTTTGTGTTACTTGAACGGCTTACGAGCCGTACGAACCAAATCATCATTCCATGAGGGACTTGCCTTTGGTGACCCCGATGCGTCCTGTTCCTCCCTCCAGGCGCTCGCTTGCTCTGTGTATATTTGCTTATATAAAAAAATCCGAGGCAATCGCTGCCATAGTATCGGCGTGTCAGCACATGCCGCTGCTATTGTTGAGGCGGTTACCCCGGCTCTTTATGCCGTAGGAACAGCTGTTCCCGTCTAAGTGCATACTCTGCTTCAGGCCGCAGAAGGGCATACAGATACCGGAAATGTAAGGGATCCATATCCGTTGTCTTTTCATACCGTAGCCTCCTGCTTTGGATGGGAGCCGCCAGGGCCGCCCGTACCTGTGGAAAAGGTCTTGCCGAGAATGCGTTTATCAGAGAACAATAATTCCGCCGGCTGTGAGTCAGCCGAACGGACTGTATACTTTTGCGAAATAAGATGTAAAAGATGGTATTTCTTGTATAAATACCCTTCTTTTGTATACCCTCACTCCGTATACTTGAGATTTATATTATACCGTAGGCGGGTATTTGTCAACAAGAATCAACGTTTTTGTGAAAAAAATGTAGATGGTTCTTACAAAGAATTAGTTTTCAGCGGTTTTTGCTTTTCGTCCATAAATCCTACCAAAACGGTATGCTTTTAAGAAAAGGCTCTGAATGTCACGGTAAAAAAGTGGCAAAATTATGTTATTTCTAATTTTGCATTTTTCGAGCAAACGTGTTTGTCTATACCGGCCTTGTATAAAGATTCAGTGATAGGGCCATTGTTTCTGCACATACCATTGCTCAGACCGATAAAACCGTGCAGCGATGGCTGAGGGGTACCCCCAAGCCGGTCCGCCTGCCTGCGGAGATATACAAAAAAATCCGAAGTCATTCGGCTTCGGATTTCTGGCTCCCCAGGTAGGACTCGAACCTACAACAACCCGGTTAACAGCCGGGTGCTCTGCCATTGAGCTACTGAGGA